>Ga0214182_1000135_pt1 | contig 35669 bp, 35 predicted proteins | sample TroBogEpilimnion_8_FD_153020 | JGI IMG/M metagenome (GOLD analysis project Ga0214182, IMG submission 153020) | Freshwater microbial communities from Trout Bog Lake, WI - 14NOV2007 epilimnion | ecosystem: Environmental > Aquatic > Freshwater > Lake > Epilimnion/Euphotic zone | place: Trout Bog... | reverse complement strand
GGGGGGGCACCATGGACGCTGCCGCCCTGCTTGGCCAATATCCCGGCAACAACCGGGAGCGTTCGATGTCAGACCCAAAAACCGGCGGCTGCCTGTGCGGCGCCATTCGCTACGAATGCGTGGGGGAGCCTGTTTTCACCCTCCGTTGCCACTGCCGCGACTGCCAGAAACAAAGCGGTGCCGCGCATGTCCCCGCCGCCCGCATGCCCAGCGCCGGGTTTCGCATCCTGAAGGGCACGCCGAAGCGCTATGTCGCCAAAGCCGACAGCGGCAACGATATTTCGCGGATTTTCTGCGGGGATTGTGGAACGCCTTTGTATGTCCAGGTGTCAACCAAACCGGAGATCGTCGGGTTGCGGGTTTGCACCCTCGACGATGCCAGCTGGTTCAAGCCGGACGCCGATATCTTCATGCAAAGCGCCCAGCCGTGGGATCACATCGACGCCCCGCGCTTCGATACCTATCCAACCGGCCAAGCCTATCCCGTGGGAGAGAAAAAATGAGTACTCATAAAGGCGGCTGCCATTGCGGCAATCTGCGGTTGACGCTGCGCCTGACCCAAACGCCGGATCAGGTGCGGCTGCGTGCGTGCGGTTGTTCGTTCTGTCGCGCCAACCAAACCCGCACCGCGAGCGACCCGAACGGCGCCGTCGAAATCTGGGCCGACAATTGGGACGACGTCTCCGATTACCGTTTCGGCACCGCCACCGCCGATTTCGTGGTCTGCCGCCGCTGCGGGATTTACCTCGGCGCGAAATGCGAAACGCCGGAGGGCACGCGCATGGTGGTCAACACCAATTGCTTGGAAGACCGAGCGGCCTTCACCGGCGCGCCGGCGCCCACCGATCACGACGGCGAAAGCCTGGAATCCCGTATCGCCCGCCGTGCCGCCAACTGGACGCCGACCGTGGTGCATCGCTGACATGGGCGCGCAGATCGAGGCTCTGGCGCAGTTCGTCGCCACCGCCCGGTGGGATGACGTCCCCGCCGCCATCCAAACCCACACAAAACGCACTTTCCTCGATACACTCGGCGTCATCCTCGCCGGGTCGGTGCGGCCGGAGGTGCGATCCCTGCGCGACCGTCTCGCGACTGGCACGGGTGCGGCCGTGTTCGCCGCCGGCATGCCCACCGCCGACCCCCGCACCGCCGCGCTGCTGAACGGCATCGCCGGCCGTGCGATCGAATTGTGCGAAGGGCTGCGGTTTGTGTCCGGTCAGGCCGCGATGCAGGTGCTGCCGGCGGTGCTGGCGGTGGCGGAACAAACCGGTGCCAGCGGCACCGAAACGATGATGGCGCTGCTGCTGGGCTACGACGTCGTGGCGCGGTTGGCCATCGGCTTCACGCCGCGTCCCTTGGCGCACCAGAACGGTCAGGTCTCATTGATTGCCGCCGCGGCGGCCGGGGCGCGCCTGCGCGGGTTGGACGCGGCCGGCATCAGTCTCGCGATGCGCATCGCGACGACGCTGGTGCTGACGCCGAGCTATACGAATGCGGTGGCGGGGGCGACGGCGTTGAATGTGGCGGGCGGCATGAGCGGTTTCGCCGGCGTTCTGGCCCCCGATCTCGCGTTGGCCGGCTTCGCCGCCCAGCCCGATGCCATCGAGGAAGCGCTCGGGCACCTGGTCGGCGGCGGTTTCGTCGCGGATCGGGTCGCCGACGACCTCGGCACGAAATGGCATATCGCGGAAAACTATTTCCGGCTGTACGCTTGCTGCAATCCGATCCATCCGGCGCTGGATTGTCTGCGGCAAGCACTGGATGTTCTGCGACCGCGACCGGAGGACATCGCGCGCATCGAGTTCGCGATCTACCGTTTCGCCTCGGTGATGGCCAACCCGATGCCGCCGAATTATTTTGCCTCGAAATATTCGCTCCCGCACGCCGCCGCGACGATGGCGGTGCGCGGAGGCGCGGGATACGCGGAACTGGACGACAGCGCGTTAGCCGATTCCGCCATCGCGGCGCTGCGGCCGTTGGTTTCGATGCGGGAAGACCCGGCGATGTCGGCTTTGGCGCCGAAGCTGCGTCAGGCCTCGGTGACGGTCGTGTTGAAAGACGGCCGACAGACCACGCAAAGCCGCGACAGCCATCGCGGCGATTTCCAGGACCCGTTTAGCGACGCTGAACTCCGCGCGAAATTCGGGTTGTTGGCGGGGGAAGTCGTGACGGAAGCCGGGGCGGCGGCGTTGGAGGACGCGGTGGATCGCGCCGGCGATGTCGGTCTGCTGGTTAGCATCTGCCGGCGCCATGCCAGGAAAGGATAAATCCATGACGGAGAAAGTCGGTTTCGTGGGCCTGGGCAACATGGGCGGCCCGATGGCGCGCAATCTGTTGAAAGCGGGCGTCAAACTGGTCGTCCACGACCTCGACCCCCGCAAGGTGCAGAGCCTTGCCGAGGCCGGGGCCGACGTCGCGCCCTCCGCCCAGGCCGTCGCGCGGGAGACCGCGGTATCCATCTGCATGGTCGAAACGACCGCGCAGGCGGAGGCCGTCATCGTGGGTGAAACCGGCTTCATCCAAACCGCGAAACCGGGCCACATCGTCATTTGCATGAGCACCGCCGATCCCTTCAAGCTGAAGGAAATGGCGACGAAGCTGGCGGCGAAAAACATCGCCGTCATCGACGCCCCCGTCAGCGGCGGCACCAAAGGCGCGGCGGAAGCGACGCTGTCCATCATCGTCGGCGGCGACAAAGCGGCGTTCGAGGCGTGTAAGCATTTGTTCGACGCCATGGGCGGCAACGTTTTCCATGCCGGCGGGCTGGGCAACGGCATCGCCATGAAGCTGATCAACAACATGCTGCTCCAGGTCACCACCGTCGCCATCGCCGAGGGCTTGGTGATGGGCACCAAAGCCGGCCTCGACATCGAGCAGCTCTATCAAATGCTCACCGTCAGCTCAGGCGATTCCTTCGCCCTGCGCATGCGTGGCCGCCGCATGATCGACCGCAACTTCGCGCCGTCGGGCACGGTGGATATTTCATATAAAGATCAAGAACTCGAAACCGCCTTCGCCAAGCAGTTGGGTGTACCGGTGTTGCTGGCGAACGTCTCGCAGCAGGCCTACCAAATGGCCCGCGCCGCCGGCCTGAACAAGGAAGAGGGCTCGGCCGTGGTGAAGGTCTACGAACGGATGACCGGCGTCACGGTCGGACAGAAGGAGAGCACATGACCAACGATTTCATCTGGTACGACGTCATGATCCCCGACACGGACGCCGGCCGCGCCTTCTACCGCGCCGTGTTCGGCTGGGACATGAAAGACGGCGGCGTGCCCGGCCACGACTACACACTCCTCTCGGCCGGCGAAACGATGGTCGGCGGCCTGATGCCGCTGACACCCGAAACCGCCGCGATGGGCGTACCCCCCTGCTGGACCGGCTACATCCACGTCGCGGACGTGGACGCCATGGTCGCGCGGTTGACCGCGGCGGGTGGCACCCTTCGCCGTCCGGCCGAAGACATCCCCGGGGTCGGCCGTCTCGCTGTGGTTGCGGACCCGCACGGTGCCGTATTCATCCTGTTCAAACCGAATGGGGAGGCGCCGCCCGCTCCGCCGCCCCCGGCGGACGCGCCCGGTCATTTCGGCTGGAGGGAATTGATGGCTGGCGACGGCGACAAGGCGTTCGATTTCTACGCCGCGCTGTTCGGCTGGACCAAGGCCGAGGCGATCGACATGGGCCCGATGGGCATCTACCAATTGTTCGCCATCGACGGCACAACCCGCGGCGGCATGATGACCAAACCGCCGCAATGCCCGGTCCCCTGTTGGCAGTACTATATCAACGCCGAAGCCATCGATGCCGCGGTGGCGCGGGTGACGCAGGGCGGCGGCAAGGTCGTGAACGGACCGATGCAGGTGCCGACCGGGAGCTGGATCGCGCAATGCATCGACCCACAAGGCGCGTTCTTCGGCATGGTGGCGCCAGTCCGGTAGGGGCTACCAGGGCAGCATTTCATTCCGGTAATCCACGAACGCCACCCCGCCGCTGCCCGCCCGAGCGGCGATTGTGTCGGCGAGACCGCGCACGCTGGTCTCGATATCCAGCGGCGCGGTCGGCCCGCCCATCGACGTCCGCACCACCCCCGGATGCAGCGCCAGCACCGTGCAATCCATCGCCTTGCGGCGCCCCCGGAAGCTCAGGATCAGCGAATTCAACGCCGCCTTGCTGGCGCGATACAGCTCCACCCGCCCGTCGTCGTTCAGGGCCATGCTGCCGAGGATGGAGGTCATGAATGCGATTGTGCCCCCTGGTGCGACGCATCCGATCAGCGCATCCGCGACCCGGATCGGTGCGATGGCGTTTACCAGCATAATGTTCGAAATATCGGCGTCCGGAATGTCGGACACCGTCGTCCCGCGCCCCGCCATGATGCCGGGGTTCAAAAACAGCAGATCGAATGTCTGACCGCTCAACCGCCCCGCCAAAGCCGCGATCCCCGCCGGGTCCGTGACATCCACCGTCTCCAGCGCCAGCCGGTCGGACCCCAGCGCGCTCAGTTCCGGCGCCGGCGTGCGAAACGTCGCCGTCACATGCCATCCACGCGCCAGATGCTCCTTCACCAGCCCGAGGCCCAATCCGCGGGAGCCACCGACGATCAGTGCACGTTTCATTGCCTTACGACTCCCGCTTGAACGTCACCACCAACACATCCCGAAAGCCAACCGCCCCGGGATCGACCGGCTCCACCGGGGTCACACCGTGCATCACCCGCGTGTCGTCCACCAGAGCCGCATCCAGCGGTTGCTCCAACGTGAAACTGCCCAGGTTCCGCCCGGTCAGATCATGGACGGATGTCTCCCCGCTGCGCACATTCCGCCGCCCGATCAGCAGCACCAGGACATGATCCACCCCATCCCGGTGCATCCCCTCCGGCGTCGGTTTTCCGTCCACCCCCGCTCGGGCTTCGATCCGGAACTGGTGCATCTCCACGAACCATGCCCGCGCGGGGGTCAAAGCCCCGAACAGCCCCGAGCAGAAGCGGAACACGGCGGTCATCGTCGGGCCGGAGGCGACGGACGGCAATACCGGCTGGAACCATCGCTCGATCCCGCCGTTCAACTGGTTGTAGTCGCGGCTTTGGTAATGCGGCTGCGGCGGCAGGCGTTCGACCGACGCGGCGTCCACCCGAAACGCCGCATGCCGGCGTTTCCGGTAGCGCCCGCCATCGGCCATGTAGGTGTCTGTGCCCAGGTCGTCCCAGCTCGCAGCGAATACCTCCCAATCGGTCAGTAGACCGCCGGCCTCCAACAGCGCGCGCATCGCATCCGTGTGCACGAAGGCGAAGCCGGAGGCGCGGATGGTCTCGGTTAGATCGATCATGCGGTACTACTCGGCAAAGGTCACGGGTTCGGCGAAGAAGCGGATACCCGCCTCTTTGAACCGCAGCTTGATGCGCCGGTTGATCTCCCGTTGCACGGACCAACGGCCGGAATCGGAGCAGGCCACCTGTCCGGTGATCGTGACCCCCTCGGCGTCGATCTTGTCCACCCCGAACGGCTTGAAGTCGGAGGTGATTTTCGCCGCGAAGTCCGGCTCTTCGCGCATCGCCAATACGATGGCGGCGATCGTCGCGGTTACCTTGTCCGGGTCCGCATCGTAGGCGACGGTCACGCGGACATCGGCATTGCCCACGCCCCGCGTGTGGTTGGTGACGCTGTTCACTGAACTGAACGGGATGATGTGCACCGCGCCGTCCAGAGCACGCAGGCGGATGGTGCGGACCGACAGACCCTCCACCTTACCGGACAGGCCGGCGACGTTGACCTGATCGCCGACCTGAAGCGCGTTTTCCAGCAGCAGGAAGATCCCGGTGATCAGATCCTGCACCAGCTTCTGCGAGCCGAAACCGATGGCCACGCCCAGGATGCCGGCGCCGGCCAGCAGCGGCGCGATGTTCACGCCCAGCTCGCTCAGGATCATCAGGACGGCCACGACGATAATGACGATCAGCAGCATGGTACGCAGCAGCGGCAGCAGCGTGCGCAGCCGCGCCGAACGGGCGACCTGCGCGTCCTGCAACAGATGATCCAGATGCCGCTGGATGGAGGCGTTGACGATTTCCCATACCGCGACGGACGCCACGACGGTGATCCCGAGCGTCACGGCCCCGGACACGGCGCGTTGTCCGGCGGGGGCCGACAGCAGCCATGTCACGATGCCGGTGCCGTAAACTTGCAACAACGCCAGCAATGTTAGGCCATGCACCAGCATCCGAACCGCGACGGTCAGTGCTGGATGGTAGGCCGTCAGCCGCGTGCCCAAGCCGTTCGTGCTGCCATCTTCCTGCGCTACCGCGGCCGGCAGGCGGTCGATCGTGCCGAGCAGGCCGATCATGATCAGGCGGGAGATTCCGAGCACCAGGATGGTCAGCCCGACCGTTCGGATAGCGATGCCGCTGGAGACGCCGAAATCCAAGGCCCAGCCGGTCCAGATCGCCGCCAGGGCCGCCAGCGCGAGCCAATGCCAAGCGTAGGCACAGCCGTTGCGGATACTGGCGACGGTTCCGGTGGCGCCCTCCGGCGCCCGCAGCACCGCCCGCACGGCGCGCCGCCGGCTCACGACGATGCGGGCGACACCGAGCGTCAGTAGCAGTCCGACCAGGTATACGATCGTATCGTGGGCGATATCGGACAGTCCCAGAGTCGCCCCAAGATCGGCGGCGGCGACGCCGAAGACCCCGGTTTCGGTCAACCGCTTCCACCAGCGCATGACGTAGTGGGCGGCCTCGTCATCCAACGGCACCAGACGCAAGGGTTGCGATTCGGGCGCCAGGACGATCCGCGCGGCGGCGATCAGCGCGGCTGCCAGGGCGTAGGCGCTCAGCACGATCGCGATCGGGATCGCGCGCTCGCCACCCAGCAGCCCGGCCAGTACGTGGCCCGTGAGCAACAGCCCGGCCAGCGGCAGCAGCGTCAGGCTCAGACGCCCCAGCGCGAAGGACGCCCGCTGGCCGAACGCTCGGAGAAGCTGCCAGCGATCCGGGCCGACCGGGGCTTCGAGATCCCCCGCTTCGGCGCGGTCCTCGGGATCGACCGGTGTCGGTGCCACCGCCAGCGCGGCCTTGCGCAGGCGTTCGGCGGGGCGCCGCAGCGCGTGGTTCAGCCCCCAGACGACGACCGTTCCGGCGGCCAATGCCACCAGCAGGCGCCAGCCGACGCCGATCATCAGGTCCTGTCCCAGCGGGTTTGTCGCCATGACGACGACCCAACCCCACAGCAACGGCAGGCTTTGGGCGGTTCGTGCGGCCGCGATCGCGCGTTCTCCGACGCGCTCCATGATCCGGGTGATCGCCGACAGCGGCTGCGCGACTGGCGGGGTTGCATCGGCTGGCGGTGGAGAAGTGGGTGCCACTGCCTCGGGTGCCGGTTGGGCTTTCAAGATCGCCTGCAACGTCGCAGCGACAGCCGCGCGCTTGGCGGGGTCGTTCAGCACGTCCAGGGCGGCGCGCGCCTGATCGGGCGTCAAAGCCGGTGTCGGGGCCGGTGCGGCGATGGCGGAAACGGAAACCAGCAGGGAGAGCAGAAAAATCGACAGGCGAATCATCGCGAGGGTCCAGGAATAAAGGTGCGCGGCGGGCGCAATATACCTATCATGCGGCGATGCACATGTTCCTGAACATTCTCGTGGGGTTGGCGCTGCTGTCGGTGCTGGGCGTGCTGGGCGCCGGCATGGTCGGGATCGCCCGCGGCGACGGCGATCCAAGGCGGTCCAACAAGCTGATGCAGTGGCGCGTGGTGTTGCAAGGCGCGGCGCTGATCTTGATCGTCCTGCTCATGAGCCTGCTGCGCGGCTGACCGCCGCCAACTGTTCGCGCAGCTGCCGCACTTCGGTTTCCAGCGCGTCGATCCGCGACTCCCGCTTCGCCAGTTCCTGTGCCACCGGTTCGGCGTCGAAGCGGAGCGGTATGTGCTTCGGGCAGTTGGTGTCCCAAGCCTCGACCCGGAAGAGAATCGCCTGTTCGGGGCGGGCTTTGTAGTCGGCCGGCATCAGGCTGGCGATCAGGGCGGGATCGTCTTCCACCACGCGCGCGGTACCCCAGAGTTTTATCCGCCGCTGGTGGACGTAATCGATCAGGAAGATATACGCCTTGGGGTTATCCGCCAGATTGCCCTGGGTGATGAACTGCCGGTTGCCCTTGTAGTTGGCGAAGGCCAGCGTCCGCTCGTCCAGCACCCGCAGAAACCCGGCCGGTCCGCCGCGATGCTGGATATAGGGCTGGCCGTCGGCATTGGCCGTCGCCAGGAAAAAGCTGATCTGCTCGCCGATAAACCCCGCCAGATCGGGCGTGATCCCGACCCGCCAGCTGCCCCGATCCTCCATCTGCGCGTAACCGTCGCGGGAGCCTTTGCGGGACTGGATGGCTTTCACGGTCGGCGTGAAGCCGATGTCGCTGGAAAACGAAAGCGGTGCGTCCATGGTCGGTCCTCCAATGAGGATTCAAAGTCCCAAAGCGGAAAGTCCGGGACGATCGTCCGGGCGCCGCCCCAGCGGCCAGCGAAACAGCCGGTCCGCTTCCGCGATCGGCAAATCGTTGATGCTGGCGAAGCGGGTCTTCATCAGCCCCCCGGCGTCGAATTCCCAGTTCTCATTGCCGTAGCTGCGGAACCAGTGGCCGCTGTCGTCGTGCCATTCGTAGGCAAAGCGCACGGCGATGCGGTCGGCGTGGAACGCCCAGACTTCCTTGATCAGGCGGTAGTCCAGTTCGCGGGCCCATTTGCGCACCAAAAATGCCTCGATGTCCGCCCGCCCGTTCACGAACTCCGCTCGGTTGCGCCAGCGGCTGTCCGGCGTATAGGCCAGCGCGACACGCGCGGGGTCGCGGCTGTTCCACGCGTCTTCGGCCATGCGGGCTTTCTGCGCGGCGGTTTCCGCGGTGAACGGGGGGAGCGGCGGGCGAGACATCGGGTGCGTCCTTCTTCGGGTTAGGCAGCGTGTGCCAGGGGGGCTGCGAGCGGGAAGTCGATCTCGGTCTGGAAGACCTCATTGACGTAGTTGGTCAGCGTATTCAGCGCGACATGGGCCACGATCTCCACGATCTGGCCGTCGGTGTAGCCGGCGTTCTGGACCGCCTGAACGTCGGCGGCGGAAACATGACCGCGTGCCGAGACAACCTGAACCGCGAAACGCACCGCCGCGTCGGCCTTGGCGTCGGTGGAACCGCCATGCCGGTTGGCGGCGATTTCGGCGTCGTCCAGCTTCGCCATGTTCTTACCGATATAGCTGTGCGCCGCGAGGCAGTAGCCGCAGCCGTTGGCTTCCGCGACTGCCAGAGCGATCCGCTCCCGCGTGCGGGCATCCAGCGCGCCATGGCTCAGCGGTTCGCCGAAGCCGAGATAGGCCTGCAGCGCGGCGGGGCTGTTGGCGATCAGCCGGTGCAGGTTGGGGACGATGCCGATTTTGGCTTTGACGGCCGCCAAAGCGGCCTGCGCGGCGTCCGGGGCGGCTTCGATGGTGGCGGGGGTGGGGATGCGGGACATGGGGGAAGCTCCTGATGGCCGGGGATGTTGTCCGGTGGCCCCCATATGGACTTTCCCCGTTCCGACGATAATTCTGTCATCTGGAACATATTAATTGCGTCCGGAGCAATAAACCCATGGACCGCTTCGATGCCATCGCCGCCTTCGTTGCCGTGGCCGATAAGAACGGTTTCTCTCCGGCCGCGCGGGCTTTGGGGGTGTCGCCGTCGGCGGTCACCCGGCTGGTCGCGGGGCTGGAGGACCATCTCGGTGTCCGGCTGCTGCAACGCACGACCCGATCGGTGCGTCTGACCGACTCCGGCGAACGCTTCCTGGAACGCGCGCGGCGGATCATGGACGATCTGGGCGAGGCCGAACGTATCGCCGAGGATGAGCGCGGTGTCCCGACCGGGCGGCTGGCGGTCTCGGCGCCGCTGATGTTCGGGCGCCTGCATATCGGCCCCCTGGTCTGCCACTACATGCAGCTCTACCCCGAGGTATCGGTCGAACTGCAACTGGTCGATCGCATGGTCAATCTGATCGATGAGGGCGTTGATATCGCCCTGCGCATCGGTCACCTGACCGACTCAAGCCTCGTCGCCCGGCGCATGGGCGCGACAAGGCGGGTCGTGGTCGGTTCCCCAGCCTATCTGCGCGGCCGGCCGCCCCCGGTAACCCCGGACGATCTGAACCGACACCGCATCATCGCCAGCACCGCGACGGCCCCGGAACGCCGCTGGCGGTTCGCGCGCGACAGGGAACCTTTCGAGCAGGAGGTTTCTCCGGCTTACGTCACCAACAGCGCCGAAGCCGCCATCTGGCACGCCGCGCACGATGGCGGCCTGACCCAGGTACTGGGTTATCAGGTCATCGATCGGGTCAGGGCGGGCGCGCTGGCGGTGGTGCTGGCCGAATACGAGTCGCCCGCCTTCCCGATCCATTTCGTCTACCCGACATCGCGGCTGCTGTCCGCCAAGGTAAGGACGCTGATCGACACCGCCACCGCCGAGGACTGGAACTTCACCGCGTTCTGATGCCATGAGCCAGCGACGCGGCTGGTAGGTGTTTCACCGGTTTGACACGCGCCTGCCCCCTGTGCATACCGTCCGCCCGCTCTGTTGCAGGTGCGAAGGCGCCAACCCAGGCGCGCGCCTATCGTTTAATTCCACCCACAGGAAACGGTTCGGATTCCCATGAAAATCCTCGTCCCCGTCAAGCGGGTCGTTGACTACAACGTCAAGGTCCGCGTGAAGACCGACGGCACCGGCATCGAAACCGCCGGGGTCAAAATGTCCATGAACCCGTTCGATGAGATCGCGGTCGAGGAAGCCGTGCGCCTGAAGGAAAAAGGCGTCGCGACCGAGATCGTCGCCATCTCCATGGGCGTGGCGCAATGCGCCGAAACCATCCGCACCGCGCTCGCCATGGGCGCCGACCGCGGCATCCTGGTGGAAAGCGACGCCGATCTGCAGCCGCTGGCCGTGGCCAAGCTGCTTAAGGCTATCGCCGACCATGAAAAGCCGGGCCTGATCATCCTGGGCAAGCAGGCCATCGACGACGACATGTCGGCCACTGGCCAGATGCTCGCCGCCCTGCTCGGATGGTCGCAAGGCACCTTCGCCAGCAAGCTGGAATTCGCCGGGGAGACGATGACCGTCACCCGCGAAGTCGACGGCGGTCTGGAAACGGTGGCGCTGAAACTGCCGTCCATCGTCACCACCGATCTGCGCTTGAATGAGCCGCGCTACGCGTCGCTGCCGAACATCATGAAGGCGCGCAAGAAGCCCATCGAGAACAAGAAGCCGGCCGATTACGGCGTGGACGTGACGCCGCGCCTGACCATCGTGCGGGTGGATGAGCCGGCGAAGCGCAAGGCCGGCCAGAAGGTCGGCTCCGTGGCCGAACTCGTGAGTAAACTGCGCACCGAAGCGAAGGTGATCTGACAATGACCGCTCTTGTCCTTCTCGAATTCGACGCCGCCGGCATTAAGCAGCCGTCGCGTAGCGCCGTTGCCGCCGCCACGGCGTTGGGTGAAGTACATGCGTTGGTGGCCGGCGTGAACTTGAGCCATGCCGCCGCCGCCGCCGCGAAGCTGCCGGGCGTGTCCAAGGTGCTGGTCGCCGACTCGGCCGCGCTGGACCACCTGATGGCCGAACAGACGTCGGCGCTGCTGCTGGCGCTGGCGCCGCATTATTCCCACATCCTCGCCGCGACCACGGCGGTGGGCAAAAATATCATGCCGCGCGTCGCAGCGCTGCTGGATGTGCAGCCGATCAGCGACGTCGCCGGCGTCGTCGATGCCGACACGTTCGTCCGCCCGATCTATGCCGGCAACGGCATGGCGACGGTGAAGTCGTCCGACACCAAGAAGATCATTACCGTCCGCGCCGCCAGCTTCGACCCGGTCGCGGCCGAGGGCGGCAGCGCTTCGACCGAAGCGGTCGCGGTCGGCGATCTGCCCGGAATCTCCAAGTTCGTGTCGGCCGAATTGTCGAAGAGCGAGCGGCCGGAGCTGACCGCGGCCCGCATCGTGATTTCCGGCGGCCGGGGCATGCAAAATGGCGATAATTTCTCGCTTTTGGACCCGATCGCCGATAAACTCGGTGCCGCTGTCGGCGCTTCGCGCGCCGCGGTGGATGCCGGGTTCGTGCCCAACGAATTCCAAGTCGGGCAAACCGGCAAGATCGTCGCGCCTGAGTTGTACATCGCTGTCGGCATTTCGGGGGCCATCCAGCACCTCGCCGGCATGAAGGACAGCAAAGTCATCGTCGCGATCAATAAGGACGAGGAAGCGCCCATCTTCCAGGTCGCCGATTACGGCCTGGTGGCTGACCTTTTCACCGCGCTGCCCGAGCTGGCGGCGGAACTGGAGCGCTCCTGAATGAACGTCGATGTCGCCACGAGTTTCGGATCGGCCGCCATGGATAGGGTCCCGCCTGACATCCAGCAGGTAGGAATCATCGGCGCCGGCCAGATGGGCAGCGGTATCGCCCATGTCTGCGCCTTGGCGGGCTTCCCCGTGACCGTGGTCGACATCAAGCAGGACGCGTTGGACAAGGCCATGGCGGTGATGGCGCGTAATATGGAGCGGCAGGTCAACCGCTCCGTCATTACGTCCGACGACCGCGATGCGGCCTTGGCACGTATTACGACCTCCACCGAATACGGCGCCTTCGCCGACGCCGATCTGGTGATCGAGGCGGCGACGGAAAAGGAAGACATCAAGCGCAGCATCTACAAAGTGCTGACGCCGAGCCTGAAGCCGTCTTGCGTGGTGGCGTCGAACACGTCGTCGATTTCGATTACCCGTCTGGGCGCGTCGACCGACCGCCCCGAGAAATTTATCGGCATGCACTTCATGAACCCAGTGCCGGTCATGAAGCTGGTGGAGGTCATTCGCGGCATTGCCACCGACGAACCCACCTTCCAGGCCGTGCAGACGATGGCCCGCAAGCTGGGCAAGATCACCGCGGTGTCGGAAGATTTCCCGGCCTTCATCGTCAACCGCATCCTGGTGCCGATGATTAACGAAGCGGTTTACGCCCTTTACGAAGGCGTCGGTTCCGTTTCCGCGATCGATACCTCCATGCGGCTGGGCGCCAACCACCCGATGGGGCCGCTGGAACTCGGCGACTTCATTGGTTTGGACACGTGTTTGTCGATCATGCAGGTGCTTTACGAAGGCCTGTCCGACAGCAAATACCGTCCGTGCCCGCTGCTGGTGAAATACGTCGAAGCCGGTTGGCTCGGGCGGAAGTCCGGGCGGGGGTTCTACGACTACACGCAAAGCCCGCCGCGTCCGACGCGGTGAGTTATAGCCGGTCGCGTCGCTGAGCGGGCCCGAAGACGCGGACGACCAGTACGTCACCGGCGGTTCGGTTATCGCCGGTATCGGGCGTGACCTTATAAATCACGACATGCCGTTCGACGGTCATTTGACGTGTGCCGGTAAAGGTACCGTTTGGGTAACGGCAGGGAAAATCTTGTAGCGCCCGACTTGCTCGAAGGATCGTGGCCATCCGGCGTCGCGCCGCAGGACCCGACCCTGGTTGCGCTTGCCATTCCTGAATGCCGTTGAGATCGCGGAGTGCCTGTTCGGCGAAGTCCAGGATCCGCATTGTGCGCCGCCCGCTTGAGCGTTCAGGGTTTCAAATGGGCCCAACGCCTCGGCGCGGATAGATCGGGTGTGGGCATCGGTAGTTCGTTGGCGGTCCCTAAACTGTTTACCCAGGCTTCCACGGCTACGAACGACACCACGCGGCCCTCGGCGGCCGACGCGAGAGCTTCTTCGATCATCTCGGCTTCCCACACGAGACGTGCCTGCCGTTCGGCGGGAGATTCCAGCATTTGGTCATAGTGCAGGTCGTCCATGGCTGGTTTTATAGCACAAGTGGGGCTGCGGTGCGATGGGAATCGATCCCGTCCAGATACTTGGTGGCGACGAAGGCGTTCGCGAAATGAACCGGCAGCGTTTCGCTTACCCTTCCCGGCACCTCAACACTTCAACGCCATAATCGCGCTGCTCCATCGCCGCGATCAACTCGGTGGGTGTGTCATCGAAATCTGGTGCCATCCAGACTTGCCCCTTGAGCGTCCCCAGTTTCCGCTGCGGCCACCGGACATCGACCTTCCACACCCCCACGATCTGCCTTAAATTCCCTTCCACCAGATGCACCTCCCCCTCCGGCATCGCATCCATCTCAATCTCCACCCGCACTCCGTCCGCCGAGCGGACCGACCGCATCCGGTCCGGGATCAGGTCCCGCTTGGCGAAAGGTTGCAGAACGCGCGGCAACAGCCCGGGCGACGCACCGGCGTCGAGCACAAAACACACAGCAACTGACATGGAACGGAACTCCGGAACGCAAACACGAAAAGAAGCGGCGACGCCCGGCTGCTCAGGCAGCCGGGTGGCTAATTCGCGCGATGGTGTTCGAACGGAAGTTCATGCCCCGACCCTAGCCTCCGGCGTTGGCGGAATGCAAGCCAATCGTTGACTCCCGCCGCCGGCACCGTCATAAGCCCGTCATCCGGCACAGTCTGACTGTCCGGTCCCCGCCGAACGCGGGGGCTCCGCCGCTCCGCGAGTGTTCGCGCAGCGGCGCGTTTCTCGTTGTGGGTAAGGGGTCACATCCGTGTTCGAAGCACTTTCGGACAAGCTCTCGGGGGTTTTCGATAAGCTGCGCCGTCGAGGCGCGCTGAACGAAGCCGATGTGGGCGAAGCACTGCGGGAGGTTCGCCTCGCGCTGCTGGATGCCGACGTCGCGCTGCCGGTCGTTCGCGACTTCATCCTGAAAGTGCGGGAACGTGCGATCGGGGCCGAGGTCCTGTCCTCCGTCACCCCCGGCCAGCAGGTTGTCAAGATCGTCAACGACGTTCTGATCGAATCCCTGGGCGGTGAGGGCGCGGTCCCCATCAATCTGAATGCCGCCGCGCCCGTTCCCATCTTGATGGTGGGTCTGCAAGGCTCGGGCAAGACCACCACGTCCGGCAAGCTGGCGCTGCGGTTCCGCGACCGCCTGAAAAAGAAAGTGCTGTTGGCCAGCCTGGATACCCAGCGCCCGGCCGCGCAGTTGCAATTGGCGCAACTCGCCGAACAGGCACAAGTCCCCAGCCTGCCGATCGTCGCCGGCCAGACCCCCGTGCAAATCGCCAATCGCGCGATGGACACCGCGCGGCGGGAAGGCTTCGACATCGTCATTCTCGACACCGCCGGGCGGTTGTCGATCGACGAAGCCTTGATGCAGGAAGTCAAGGAAGTCAGGGCTGCGACCCGGCCGGCGGAAACGCTGCTTGTCGTCGATGCCATGACTGGCCAGGACGCCGTCAACACCGCGAAAGCCTTCAACGACGCGCTGGGCATCACCGGCATCGTCATGACCCGTATGGACGGCGACGCCCGCGGCGGCGCGGCCCTGTCCATGCGCTTCGTCACCGGCGCGCCGATCAAGCTGGTCGGTGTCGGCGAAAAACAGGACGCGCTGGAGGATTTCCATCCCGAACGCGTCGCCGGCCGTATCCTCGGCATGGGCGACATCGTCGGCCTTGTCGAAAAGGTCAGCGAAAACGTCGATCAGGCGGAGGCGGAACGTCTCGCCAAGCGCATGACCTCCGGCAAGTTCGATCTGGAGGATTTCGCCAATCAGCTCAAACAAATCAGCAAAATGGGCAGCCTTACCGGTCTGCTCGGCATGCTGCCCGGTGTCGGCAAAATTAAGCAGCAGCTCGAAGATGCCAATATCGACAACAAGATCCTCAAGCGCCAAGCGGCGATTATTTCATCGATGACGATGAAGGAACGCAAGGCGCCGGATATCATCAAAGCCAGCCGCAAAAAACGCATCGCGGCGGGATCGGGTGTAACGGTGCAGGATGTCAACAAACTGCTCAAGCAGTTCGACGACATGACCACCATGATGAAACGCATGAACAAGCTCGGCCAAAAGGGCCTGATGCGCCAGGGCATCGGTGCCCTGATGCCTCAACGCCAAATGCCGGGCAACCGCAGACCATTCTGAACAATCGAGGAGTATCGATACGATGGGTATCAAAATCCGCTTGGCACGTGCCGGCGCCAAGAAGCGCCCCTACTATCACATCGTGATCGCGGACAGCCGCAGCCCGCGCGACGGCCGCTTTATCGAGCGTGTCGGCAGCTACAACCCCATGCTGCCCGCCGAACACGCCGATCGCGTGCGTCTGGTGAACGAACGTATCGCGCACTGGATCGAACACGGCGCCGTGGCGACCGATCGCGTCGCGCGCTTCCTGGGCAAGGCGGGGATCATCCCCATGCCGACCTGGAATGAGCAGCCGCACCAGTCCGCGCCTAAGAAGAAGGCGCAGGAGCGGGCCAAGGAAGCCGCCGCCGCGGCCGCCGGCTAATACCTGAATGCCCGACAACCGCATCCTGTTGGGCGTGATCGGCCGGCCGCATGGCGTTAGCGGCCGGGTACATGTGACCAGTCACACCGCCGATCCCGCCGATCTGACCGCGTATGGACCCTTGTCCAGCGCGGATGGGCGGTTGTTTGCCGTGCGTTGGACCAGCGAAGGCATCGCGGAAATCCGCGAAGTCATCGACGGCACCCCGGTTAAAGTCGCCAACCGCACCGCCGCGGAAAAGCTGACGAACGTGGAACTCTTCATCGACCGGTCGCTTCTGCCGCCGCCGGACGAGGACGAATTCTACTTGGCCGATCTGGTCGGGCTGACCGCCGTCGATGCCGCCGGGGCAACCCTGGGCACCGTCGCGACCGTGCACGACTACGGTGCCGGCGCCAGCCTGGAGATCGAAGGCCCCAAGCCCGCGATCGTGCCGTTCACCCGCGCCTGCGTGCCGGAGGTCGATATTCCGGCGCGCCGGATCGTCATCGCGCTTCCGGAAGAAGTGCTCGTCACCGCCGAAGGGGCGGCAGCGGCATGAGCTGGCGCGCCTCCGTCCTGACCCTGTTCCCGGACATGTTCCCCGGTCCGCTCGGCCAGTCTCTGGCCGGTCGCGCGCTGGAGGACGGGATCTGGTCGCTGGATGTCACCGACATCCGCGAGTTCGGGCAAGGGCGGCACCGGAAGGTGGACGACACCCCGTTCGGAGGGGGCGCCGGCATGGTGATGCGGCCGGATGTGGTGGATGCCGCTTTGGCATCCGTCGCCGATGGTCGGCCGCTGATCTACCTCAGCCCGCGCGGGCGGCGGTTTTCTCAGGCGGACGCGAAGCGCTACAGCGCCGGAGACGGCGTGATCCTGCTATGCGGCCGTTACGAAGGCCTGGATCAACGGGTCATCGACGCGCGCGCTTTGGAAGAAATCTCCATCGGCGACTACGTGCTGTCGGGCGGGGAACTGGCGGCGCTCGTCTTGCTGGATGCCATCGTCCGGCTGCTGCCGGGAGTCATGGGCGCGGCCGACAGCGCCGAGGAGGAAAGCTTCTCGGACGGGCTGCTGGAATACCCGCATTACACGCGGCCGGCCGAATGGGCCGGCAGAGCGGTGCCGGACGTGCTTCTGTCCGGTCACCACGCCGCCGTCGCCGCATGGCGTCAGGCGGAATCCGAACACATCACCCAACTCCGCCGCCCCGACCTTTGGGCCGCGCGGCGAACCCACTCAGTACAAGGATAAGCGAGCGATGAACATCATCCAGCAATTCGAAGCCGAACAGATGCAGAAGCTGGTCGCCGGTCGCCCGGTGCCGGAATTCGGCGCCGGCGACACCGTCCGCGTTTCGGTCAAGGTCATCGAAGGCGACCGGTCCCGCATCCAGGCGTTCGAGGGCGTGTGCATCGCGCGTTCGAACAAGGGCCTGAACAGCAATTTCACGATCCGTAAGATCAGCTACGGCGAAGGCGTGGAACGCGTGTTCCCGCTGTACGCGCCGACGATCGCCGACATCACCGTCGTCCGCCGCGGCGACGTGCGCCGTGCGAAGCTGTATTACCTGCGTGGCCGCAGCGGCAAGTCGGCGCGTATCGCCGAGAAGGCCCGTGTGATCGGCGTCGCGGCGGCGGTTGCTCCGGCTGCTGCGGCCGAACCGGCCGCGTAAGAAAGAACCAGGGAGGCTCGGCCGGATGCCGAGCCTCCCTGGTTGGAGGATGTTTCCGGCGTCAGGCAATGGGTGTCGAGCTCGTTGCCTCGCTCGATTGCCGGCTACCGCCCGATAATCCGCCGAGCAATCGCCATCCGGTGCACCTCGGACGGGCCTTCGTACACCCGCATTGTGCGCACCTTCTGCGCCATCAGTTGCAACGGCAGTTCTTTCGCCACGCCCATCGCGCCGAACGACTGCTGCGCGTGATCGATGATTTCCGTCGCCATTTCGGTGCCGTACAGCTTTACCATCGATGCTTCGGTCCGCACGTCCTTGCCCGCATCGGCCTTCGTCGCGGCATCGTAAACCATCAGGCGTAGGGCGTGGATTTTAATCGCCGCGTCTGCGATCCACCACTGGATCGCCTGCCGGTCGGCCAGCCGCTGCCCGAACGTGACGCGCTGCTTGGTATGTTCCACCATCATATCCAGCGCGCGGCGGGCCATACCGACGCACCAAGCGCCCATTTGCAGGCGGCGGACGGTAAGGCGCAGCTGCATCGGCGCGTAGCCTTTGCCCTCGACGCCCAGGATCTGGGAGGCGGGGATGCGGCAATCCTCGAAAATCAATTCGTAGGTGCGCTGCCCGCCGATCATCGGGATTTCGCGTTCGATGATGAAGCCCGGCGTGCCTTTTTCCACGATAAAGGCCGTGACGCCGTCGGCGCGCTTGCCCTCACCGGTGCGGGCCATGACGATCACGAAGTCGGCGTAGGGGACGCGGCTGACCCAGATTTTCCGGCCGTTGATCACCCAATGGTTGCCGTCTTTCACCGCGCGCGTCGTCATCCCCGCCGGATCGCCGCCGGCCCCGGGTTCGGAAATGGCGATGGCGGAGTGCGCTTCGCCGCGCGCGTAGGGATCGAGGTATTTGCGCTTCTGTTCCTCATCCGCGACGGCGATCAGCATGTGCAGGTTGGGGCTGTCGGGCGGGAAGGTGAAGGGCACACAGGTGCGGCCTTGTTCCTCGTACACGCCGACCAAGGCGGCGTAGGGCAGATTGGCGCCGCCGTATTCCTCCGGCACGTCCAGGCCCCACAGGCCCAATTCCTTGCATTTGGCGAGCAACACCGCCTCCTCGTCCGGCGGCAGGCCGGATTTTTGGCCGGCTGCTTCCCGGGCAAGGGTCGCTTTTTCCAGGGGCATGACGTCGCGGTCGATGAACTTCGCGACCAGCTCCTGGAGCATGCGGTGTTCTTCGGGTAATTCGAACATATAAATGAGTCCTCGATTACGGGCTGACGTGGCCGATGAATTTTTCCGGGGGACGGTCGCCCCACTGCGAACGCAGGCCTTCCTCGGCGGAAACCAGATTGCCGCCGTTGGCGGTGTTCAGGCGGTCGGTGTCCGCCCAATGTTCGTGGACCCGACCCCAGGGGTCGGACCAGTAATCGTACACCTGGGAACCGAGCAGATGACGGCCGATACCCCACATGTGCTCGAATTTTCCGGCGGATTTCAGGTGTTCGTGGCCCATGAACACGTCGTCGATGTCCTGTACCTCGAACGAAAAATGGTTCAGGCCGGCGCGGGCGTTTTTCATGCAGAAGAAGGCGTGGTGATCGACGTAGGCGGCGTCCGCGTCGATCCGGCTGAACTGACCGATGATGTTTTCGGTTTCGCCGGCGTAGATATCGTCGGATTGGATCAGCCCCAGAACGTCGCGGAACCATTGCACGGTTTCGACGTTTTTCGGGGTGCCCATGACGGCGTGGCCGATCCGTTTCACGCTCGACGGCCCTTGACGGAAGCGGATCACCTCGCCGGCGCGATTCAGCGGTGCGGCGCCGGAATTGATCGCCTGGCGTTCTACCGGAATGGCCGCGACCGGTGCGATGCCGTGCACGACTTCGATCGTGTAGCCGTTCGGTTCGGTAATGCGAACGCGCTTACCGCCGCCGGGTTCGTCGATGTTTTCGATCCCTGTCGCGCCGGGGTGTTTCGCCAGGGTCTTCAACATATCTTCATCTGCCACGGCCCAAGCGAAGCCGATGAACCCGGCTGTGTCGCCCTTTTCCGTGACGTGGATGTGGTGCTGCGGGTCGGTGCCGCGCATATACAGCGCGGTGGCGGTGCGTTCGACGCGGACCATGCCGAACGCGGTGAGGAATTCCTCCTCGGCATCCAGATCGGGCGCCCGCAGCCGCCCGTAAGCGAGGTCTCTGACTTTGATGACCGGCATTGTCCTGACACTCCTTAGGATGATTTTGGCCACACCATTTCCGATAAGGCCATGGACGCGGGGTAAACCGGCACCGGCCGGCCCTTTTGGAACTGCACGATGCTGATATCGGCGCCTTTTCGGCGGCCGCGCTCATCGTAAGCCAGCCGCCCGTCCGGGAAAAGGGTGGCCGGGCCGGTCGTAATGTCCATGGTGTGCAGCATCTCGTTCACCTTGCGCCGGTCGGTGGACGCCGCTCGCTCGATGGCTTCGGCCATGATGCGGACATGCGCGTAGGCGAAGATCGAGTCATGGCCGAACCAGGGTTCCCCGGTGCGGGCCATGAAGCGCTTTTCCACGTCGGCGGCGGCCTTGCCCGGCCAGTTCGCGACCTCGACGATCATGCCCTCCAGGTTTTCCGGCGCGGTGAGTTTCATCAGTTCGGGCACGCACCAGTGGCCGCCATTGCCGACCAGCGGCATTTTCTTCGGGCTGAGGCCAAATTCCGCGAATTTATCCAGCAGCAGCTTGTCGTCGCTGACATTGGTGGATTGCATCAGCACGAAATCCGGTTTGCCCTGACGCAGCTTCTGCACGATCGAAGTCGCGTCGGCCAAAGGCGGGGTGTAAATCTCATCAGCCACCAGCGTCAGGCCCAAATCCGCCAACACATGCGCGCGAATCGGCTTCAAAAAACTGACCACCGACGCGGAATTATCCCCGACAATCGCGACCTTCGTCGGCCGGTGTCCGATCGCCTTGGTGGCGAGGTCCACAATGATCGGCAACGTTTTCTCTGCCTGCGTGTCGGCGGTGGCGGAACTCTGAAAAACGTATTTGAACCCGCGGCTGGTGATCAGGTCGGAATAACCTTGCGTGAGCCACGGCAATTCCGCGCGTTCGGTGACCTCGGTGATCGCCAGCACGAAGCTGGACAGCCAGCCGTCGAACCCGGCGATGACGTCGGGTTCCTGCGCCAACATGCGGATCGCGGCATCCTTGGCCTTTTCGGTGCTGTCGCCAGCGTCGAATTCCACCATCGTCAGGCGCGCACCGCCCAGGGACTTGATGCCCCCGGCAGCGTTCACGTCGTCGACGGCCATGCGCGCGCCCATCTGCTCCAAAGCGCCGCTGCGTGCCCAGGGGCCGGATAGCGGCATGATCATCGCGATTTTCGCTTCGTTCGCCGCCCGCCCCACGCTCGGCACCGCCGCCGCCGAACCCGCCAAAGCCATCGCCGCTCGGCGACCGAGTTTCCTGGAGTGTGCCATGGTCCGTTCCCTTATGGTTTTTGTGTATTGGAAAGCTAGGCGATCACCCCGCCATTGTCAGCAAGGCGTCCGCGACCGTCAGGCCTGAGCCATCGGCGTGCAGAATCACCGGGTTCAGCTCGAATTCGGCGACCTGATCCCCCAGGGTCAAAGCGGCCCGCGATAACGCCGCGATCAATTCGGCGACCGGTGTCAGATCGATCGGTGCCGAACCGCGGAAGCCCGTTAGCAGACGGGACGATTTCAGCGAACGGATCATCCGTTCCGCTTCCGTCGTGTCGATCGGCGCGGGACCGTGGACGACATCGCTGAACAATTCGACGGTGACTCCACCCATGCCGACCATCATGATCGGCCCGAAGGTGGGGTCGTTGACCATGCCGATGACAAGCTCGTGGCCTTTGGGCGCCATTTTCTGCACCAGCACGCCGTCGATTTTCGCGTCCGGGGCGTGGCGGGCGACGTCGGTCAGCATGGCGTCGTAGGCGGCAGCGACGGCGGAACGATCCTGTAATCCCAATCGCACCCCGCCGGCCTCGGTTTTATGCGGCAGATCCGACGATTGCACTTTCAGCACGACGGGGAAGCCGAGCGTCGCGGCCGCTTCCGCGGCCGCGTCTGCTGAGGTCGCCAGCGTTTCGCGCGCCTCCGGCAGCCATGCGGCCAGAACCTTTTTCGCCTGATATTCGGGCACGATGCGCGGCAGGCCGGGATACAACGATCCCGGAACGGGGGTGAACGGTTCCGGCAACGGGCGCGCCATGGCTTCCGCGTAGGTGGCGAGTTTGCCGAACGCCAAGCCGCAGGCCCGCAAATCGCTGTGCACGAACAAGCCGCAGCCGGCGGCGGCTTTGCGCCCGAACTCGGACGGCAGTGTGTAGGTCCAGACCGTCATCGGCTTGCCGCAGCGCGCCGCTACGGCCTTGATCCGTTCCGCGTCCAGCGATGCCCGCGTGGTGCTGGCGAGCGAGCTGACCAGCACCAGCATGTCGATCTCATCGCTGCCGGCGAGGTGCTCCATCACCGTCATCATCGCCGGGCCGGTGTTCGACCCTTGCGCGGTCACATCGACCGGATTGCCGGACGCGCCGTAGGACGGCATCAGCGGCCGCAAACTGGCCTGAGTCGCGTCGGACAAACGCGGCACCTGCAACCCGTGCTGAGTCATCGTATCCGCCATCCACGCGCCTCCGCCGCCGGAGACCGTGACGATCCCGACCCGGCGCCCCTTCGGCAGCGGGCAGGTCAGCATCACGCCCGCCATGGCAACGGCTTCGTCGGCGTCCTCGGCTTCGATCACGCCGTAGCGTTCGAAGATGGCTTTGTAGGCGGTGTAGGAACCGGACAGGGACGCCGTGTGCGACGCGGTGGCTCGTCCGCCCGCGTCGGTTTTGCCGACCTTGATCGCGATCACCGGTTTGCCGAGCCGGCGGGCTTTTTCCAGGGCGGCGACGAATTCGGGGCCTTTCCGGATGGCCTCGCAGAACAGCATGACGGCGTGGGTGTGCTTGTCCTCGATCATGTAATCCAGGAAGTCGGCCATCCCCAGGTCGGCTTCGTTGCCGGTGGAGATCACGTAGCTGAACGCCAGACCCGCCGCCTTGCCGCGATTGAACAGCGCGAACCCGACGCCGCCGGATTGGGCGATGACACCGATGTGGCGATCGGAGACATGGATGGCGTTCGGGTCTTCCTGGGTTTCCACCGTCGGGCTAAAGGTCGTCGCGACCTTGCCGAGCGCGTTGAAATAGCCCTCGCAGTTGGGGCCGCAGGCGCGGATGCCGGTGCGTTGCGTGACCGCGACCAGTTCCGCCTGCATATCGCCGGCCGCGCCGCCTTCTTCGGCGAAGCCCGATGAGATGATCAGGGTATTTTTCACGCCGGCCGCCGCGCATTCCGCCACCGCCGCCGCGACACCCGCCGCCGGGATGGCGATCAGGGCCAGATCGATCGGGCTGCCGACAGCGCCAATCGACGGAAAGCACGGCAGCCCCCCGATCTCCCCGTAGCTCGGGTTGATCGGCAGGATGCGGCCGGGGAAACCGTTTTCGCGCAGCTGGTGCAGCAGGCGGCCACGGATGCGGTGCAGGTCCGGGGAGGCGCCAAGCACGGCGATGGATTCGGGCCAAAAGAAACTATGCAGGGGGTGGGGGGCCGCTGGTTCGCTCGGTGCCGGTTCGGTCATCGCACTTTCCCCCATTCCATTATCCCCATAAGGTGCCACGCAGCGAGGAACCGCGAAAGCACAGGAAAGCCCAACCCATGTCTCACCCAGCCTACGAACACATCGCCGTCTCCGAATCCGGCCATATCGGCACGATCGAGGTCACGCGCGGCCCCAACAATTTCATCGACACCGACATGGTGGGCGAAATCGCCGACGCGCTGGAGCTGTGGGATCGCGATACCAACATCCGAGCCATCGTGCTGTGCGCCGAAGGCAAGCATTTCTGTGCGGGCGCCGATTTCGGCAGCCGCGGTGCCGACGGGGTGGCGAAAGCGACCAAGCGCGGCCGTCACCTTTATAAGGAAGCGCAGCGTCTGTGGCGCACGCACAAGCCCATCGTGGCGGCGGTGCAGGGCGCGGCGGTCGGCGCGGGCGTCGGCCTCGCGGTCGCGGCGGATTTCCGCGTGACCTGCCCGGAGGCCCGCTGGTCCACCAACTTCACCCGCATGAACTACCACCCCGGCTTCGGCCTGACCTGCACGCTGCCGGCGCTGATCGGGGCGCAGAAGGCGTCGATGATGATGTACACCGGCCGCCGCTACACGGGCGAGGAAGCGCTGGCGATGGGTCTGGCGGATTACTGCGTGCCGCAGGACCAAATCCGCGCGAAGGCCATCGAACTGGCGACCGAAATCGCGCAATCCGGCCCGCTGGCGATCCAGGCCACCCGCGAAACCCTCCGCCGCGATCTCGCGGTCGCCGTCGCCCGGGCGACCGAACGCGAGTACGAGGAACAGGATTGGCTGCGCAACACCGCCGACTTCCGTGAAGGCACCAAGGCGATGGGCGAACGCCGCCTCCCGAATTTCCAGGCGAAGTAGTTTTCCAACGGCGGCGGAAGTTTTTTCGCCGCCGTTAACTTTTCCTTAACCTCTCTTCGTCACGATGGGCCGTCCCGCAACGGAGGCCCATCGTGAGTCAGTCCATCGGCGCCCATACCGGCTGGAGCGCACCGACCGGTTTCGCCCAGTTGCGCCGCCGTGTCCGCTTGGTGCTGTGGTGGACGGTTACGTTCCAGCTGTTCACGCAGTTCGGCTTTTGGATACGAGCCCGTCGGTCGCGGGCCGCGGCGCCGAATGGCGCTCTGCCCGAATTGATCCGTTCGGCCAGTGCGGAAGATATCGAGGTCCCGTTTTCCGCCGCGCCCTTGGTGTCGGTGATCGTGCCCACGCACGGCAAGATCGATTTCACTTTGCGTTGTCTGGCCTCGATTGCCGCACGCCGGCCGGATGCCTCCATCGAAGTCATTGTCATCGATGACGCGGGGCCGCCCGAGGAAACCGCCAGCCTGACGCTGGTCCGTGGCATCCGGCTGCTGCGCAACCACGTGAATCTAGGTTTCATCGGTTCCTGCAACGCCGCGTCGCGCATGGCGAAGGGGCACTATCTGCTGTTCCTCAACAACGATACGCAGGTGCTGGCCGGCTGGTTGGATACGATGCTGATCCCGTTCCAATCGCGGGACAACGTAGGTGCCGTGGGATCCATGCTGCTGTATCCCGACGGGCGTTTGCAGGAGGCTGGAGGCATCGTTTGGTCCGACGCGTCCGCGTGGAATTACGGACGGAACGAAGACCCGGCGCGTCCGGTCTATAACTATCTGCGGGAAGCCGATTACTGCTCGGGCGCGTGTCTGCTGGTGCCCCGGGTCGTGTTCGAACGCGCGGGGCGGTTCGATATCGCCTATGCGCCGGCCTATTACGAAGATACCGATCTGTGCTTCCGGCTGCGGACGCTTGGCCTGAACACGATCTTTCAGCCGCGATCCCGTGTTGTGCATTTCGAGGGGATTTCGCATGGGCGGGATGTCGCGGTTGGGCTGAAATCGCATCAGGTCGTCAACCGCAAGACCTTTCTGCGCCGCTGGGAAGATGTTTTGAAGCGCACCCATTTCGACAACGGCACCCATGTCATGCGGGCGCGGGATCGGGCGCGGGGGCGGAAGACGATTTTGATCGTGGATCACAAAATGCCGGAGCCGGACCGCGATGCGGGCTCGAACGCCATCATGGGCTGCGTTCGTGCGTTGCTGGATGCCGGCCTCGCGGTGAAACTCTGGCCGCATAATATGTGTTACGTGCTCGGTTACACCGAGACGTTGCAGGACATGGGCGTGGAAGTATTCCACGGCCCGGCGCATGAGTCGTTCGACTCATGGATGCATGAAAACGGTGCCGAACTGGATTATGCGATGCTGAGCCGTCCCGATGTCGCCGAGGCCTTTCTGCCCAGCGTCCGCCAGCACAGTCCCGCTCGGGTTATCTATTACGGGCACGATCTCCACTTCAGCCGCCTGTCGCGCGGCGCGGCGGAGATGCAGGCGCGTGAACGCGCGATCTGGCGGGCGGTGGATGTGTCGGTCTACCTATCGGAGGAGGAAGCCCGAGCGGCTACCGCCCTGGAACCGGAGGCCGACATACGCGCGGTGGTGCCGTATGCCTTCACCCGCTTCGGCCGCCCGCGACCGGTACCAGCCTGTGCCGACATCCTGTTCGTCGCCGGCTTCGGACATCCGCCGAATGAGGACGCGGCCTGCTGGTTCGTCGCCGAGGTCTTGCCGGCGATCCGCGAACGCGTGCCGGGGGTTCGGTTGTCGATCGTAGGGTCGCATCCGTCGCCGCGGGTGCGGGCGTTGGCTGGGCCGCACGTGATCGTGACAGGTGCTGTCAGCAACGACGAACTCCGGCGCCAGTATGCCTCCGCGCGTGTGGCCGCGGTGCCGCTGCGCGTCGGTGCCGGGGTGAAACTGAAAGTCGTGGAAGCACTGGTCGAGGGATTGCCGCTGGTCACCACGCCCACCGGCGCGCAAGGGCTGCCAGGGTTGGCGGACGTCGCCAGCATCGCGGGCGATGCAACTTCATTCGCGGACGCCGTTGTCGCGCTGCTGACCGACGATGCTCTATGGGAAACGCGTGCCACCGCTGGCATAGCCTTCGCGTCGTCCCGCTATCGCCCGGCGCAGCTGCGGGAGTCCCTGTTGAACGCCATGGCCATCGCCCCACCCGAGGCCTCGGCGTTGCACGCGGCGTGAACCCATGGCTGTATCCGGTCCGAACGACCGAACCGGGGAAATGCCATGACCGAACGCCTTCCGTTTCACCATCCGCGCGTGCGGCCCGATTGGCTGGCGATGTTGCGGGAGGAGGTACTCGATCCCGGCCAGCCGATTATCGATCCGCATCACCATCTTTGGGTCGCGCGGCCGGATCGGTATTTGCTGGAAGACCTGGTGGCGGACGTGTCCACAGGTCACAACATTCGGTCCACGGTGTTCATCCAATGCCGCTCCGCCTACCGCAAGGACGGACCGGAGGCGTTGAAGCCCGTGGGCGAAACCGAATTCGTGGCCGCCATGGCAGCGGAGAGCGAAACCGGCAAATACGGCGCCTTCCGCGCCTGCCCCGGGATCGTGGGTCAGGCGGATTGCCTGCTCGGGGATGCCGTCGACGAAACTCTGGAAGCCCATGCCGCGGCCGGCGGCGGGCGGTTCAAGGGCATCCGCCACTCCGGCACGTTCGATCCCGGCCTCGCCCCCACCGCGCCCCCCGGCGCGCCCGAGGGCTTGTATCGCGACGCCACTTTCCAGCGCGGCGTCAGCCGGCTGGCGAAATACGACATGACGTTCGAGGCGTGGCTGTATCACCCGCAGCTCGGCGATCTCGCGGATCTGCTGCGCACCTGCACGACCCAGAAAATCGTATTGGACCATTTCGGCGGCCCGCTCGGCGTCGGCCCGTACGAGGGCAAGCGCGACGAAGTCTTCGCGCAATGGTCTGCCAGCATCAGGGAATTGGCGAAAGCGCCGAACCTGTTCATCAAGCTGGGCGGGCTGGCGATGAACGTGAACGGTTTCGGCTACCACCACCAGCTGCTGCCGCCGTCGTCCGGCGAAATGGCTGCCGCGTGGAAACCCTATATGGAAACCGCCATCGAGGCGTTCGGCGCGGATCGCTGCATGTTCGAGAGCAATTTCCCCGTCGATAAGGGCATGTGTTCGTATCCGGTGCTGTGGAACGCGTTCAAACGGATCGCCGCGGGCTGTTCGGCCGACGAGAAAGCGGCGTTGTTCCACCGCACCGCCGCTCGGTTCTATTCGTTGCCGGCGGTCGGCTGATGTATCGGCGGGCGTTTCTGGGGGCGTCGGCCGCCGCGCTGGCCGCGCCGTCTCTGGCACTCGCCGCGCGGGCGGGCACGCTGCGGTTTATTCCGCAGTCGGACGTGACGACTCTGGATCCGCATGTGTCGACTACGTACGTCACCCGCAATCACGCGCTGCTGATGTTCGATACGCTCTACGGTTTCGGCGCCGATTACAAAACCACGCCGCAAATGGCGGCCGGTCACGTCACCGACAACGATGGCAAGCGCTGGACGATCACCCTGCGCGACGGGCTGAAATTCCACGATGGGGAGAGGGTTCTCGCGCGCGACTGCGTCGCCTCCGTCAAGCGCTGGTGGCAGCGCGACGCGATCGGCACCGCGTTGCGGGATTACACCGACGACCTCAGCGCAACGGACGACAAGACCCTGGTCTTCCGCCTGAAAAAACCCTTCCCTCTGTTGGACGTGGTGCTCGGCAAATCCTCCACCCCCGTGCCGGCGATGATGCCGGAACGGTTGGCGCGGACGGAGATATCCAAGCCGCTGACGGAAATGGTCGGATCGGGCCCGTATCGCTGGAAGGCCGACGAACGGGTGGTGGGCGCGCGTGCGGTGTACGAGCGCAACCCGGATTACGTGCCGAACCCCAACGGTAAACCCGGTTGGATCGCTGGGCCGAAGATCGCGCATTTCGAACGGGTGGAATGGGTCGTCATCCCCGACGAAAGCACCGCCGCCAGCGCGCTCCAGACCGGGGAGGTCGATTGGTGGGAATGGGCCTCCGCCGATCTGATCCCGGTGCTGAAGAAAAACAATAAACTGGCGGTGGAGATCAAGGAACCCACCGGCATGATCGGGCATCTGCGCCTGAACCATTTGCAGCCGCCGTTCGACAACCCGGCGGTGCGCCGCGTGGTGCAGGCGGCGGTGAAGCAGGAGGATTACATCCAGGCCATTGTCGGCGACGACCCCAAAATGGGGCGCGGCGGCGTCGGGTTATTCACGCCCGGCAGCGCGTTGGCCAGCGATGTCGATATGGATGTCTACAACGGTCCGCGCGATCCTGCCCGAATCCGGCAGATGTTGAAGGAGTCAGGCTACAGCGGGGAGAAAGTGGTGCTGATCGGCGCCACCGACGTGCCGTTCCGCAAAGCGATGGCCGAGGTCACCTTCGCCATGCTGCGCGATGCCGGTTTCAACGCGGAGCTGCAGACCCTCGACTGGGGTGCGATGACGCAACGGCGGGAGAATAAAGGACCGATCGACAAAGGCGGCTGGAACATCGCGCCGGCAAACACGGGCGGGATCGATCTGATCAACCCGGCCGGTCACGTGTATCGCACGAACGGCGAAAAGGCCTGGTTCGGCTGGCCGACGTCGGAGAAGCTCGAGGGGTTGCGCGGCGCCTGGATCGACGCGGTGGACGTGCCGGCGCAGAAGAAGATCGCGGACGAAATGCAGCGCGAATGGTTCCAATACGTCCCGATGGTGCAGACGGGGCAATGGATGCAGCCGACGGCGTACCGGAACGATTTGACCGATGTGCTGCCGGGGTTCGCGGTGTTTTGGAATGTGCGGCGGGCGGGGTGAATCGAACCGGTGCGTAATGGTCGGATTTCGGCTAAACTGATCGAACAGGAGGCGCCGATGGACGCCAATCTTCACCTCACGCTGCCAGACGATCTGAAGTCGGTCGTCGACCGGCAGGTCGCCGAAGGCCGCGCCGCGTCGGATGCCGCGTTCATGCGGGAGGCCGCCTTGCGTAACGCCGAACACCTGGATGCCGAGGACGAACTGCTTGCCATCGCCAAAGCCGGTATCGCGGACGCCGAAGCCGGCCGATACACCCTGATCGAAAGCCCGGCGGATGCCGCGGCGCTGTTTCGGGAAACCATGGCCCGCGTTCGCGCCAATTTGGACGCGAATCAGGCGTAAGTGCCCTATCGCCTCGTCGGGAAGGCGCGTGCGCAGATCGAGCGCATCGTAACCGAGAGTGCGCGTCGGTTTGGCCTTCCGGCCGCGGAACGCTATTTTGGCCTGATGCTCGCCGCCTTCGCGCACCTGGATGATCCGGCGGCTCAATTGGCCTCGACAGATATTCGGGCACTGGCCGGTGTTCGCGTTTACAATTGGCACTCGCGCGTGCGTTGGCCCCGCGAGACGGGCGCGTCCGGAACCCCAGGCACCTTGTCGTCTACCGGGTCGCGCCCGACGGCATGATCGAGATACTCGGTGTCGCACACGACCGAATGCTGCTGAGCCGCGTCGCCCGCCGTATGGTGCGCAGCGCGCACTCGTGATTCGTACCGCTTGATCGGCCGCGGTCGCCCCCTACCGCACCATCGCCGCGATGTCGTGAAACAGCCGAGCCGGCAGCCCCCCGCCCTGCACGTTCTTCATCGGGTGGTTGTCGTCATTGCCGAGCCACACCCCGATCATCGTCCCATCGACCCAGCCCACGAACCACGCATCGCGGAAATCGGATGTCGTGCCGGTCTTCCCCGCCACCGCCCGTCCGCCGACCGCCGCCGCCTTGCCGGTGCCGTGGGACACTACCGCCGTCATCATCCGAGCCATCATGGCCGCGAGATTGGGGTCCACCGCTTGTTCGGGCGGTGGGTGCGCACCTCGCTCGATGGCATAAGGCACGATCCGCCGCCCGCCGTTGAAGAACGTTGCGTAGGCTCCGGTCAGTTCCAGCAGCCCGACCTCCCCGGTGCCCAGCGCCAAGGACGCATCGTTCGGCAGCTTGTCCGCGATCCCCAGCCGAGCGGCGGTCGATGCCACGGCGCGCGGGCCGCCGTATTGAACCAGTAACCGCGCCGCGACGGTGTTGATCGATTCCGCCAGCGCTTCCTCCAGCGAGATTTCGCCCAGAAACCGGCGTTCGAAATTCTGCGGACTCCAGTTGCCGATGCGGACCGGCGCGTCCACCACCGTATCGTCCGGCCGCGCTCCGCCTTCCAACGCGGTCAACCAAGTAAACGGCTTGAATGCCGAACCCGGCTGCCGGCGCGACAGCACGGCCCTGTTATACGGACTGCTGTGGTAATCGCGCCCGCCGACCATGGCCCGCACCGCGCCCGAGGCGGGATCGAGCACCACCACCGCCCCCTGTGTCACCCCCGCCAACGCGCCTGGCCCATCCAGCAGCGCGGCCAACCGTGTCTCCGCAACCTCCTGAATCCGCCGATCCAGCGTCGTGCGCAGCGTCGCGTCGGCGTTTTCCGGCAGCACGCTGGTCGCTTGTTCCGCCACCCAATCGGCGAACCAACCCGGAGCGATCGTCGGCGTCGGCGGCAGCGCGATCTGGGCGATGGCCTCCTGCGCCTGAGCCGCCGAGATGGCGCCGGTATCGGCCATCGCGGTCAGAACCTCCTTTGCGCGGGCGATGGCGCCGGCCGGGTTGGTGCGTGGATTGATCCGGGACGGCGCGCGCGGCAGGCCGGCCAGCATCGCCGATTGCCACAGATTGGCCTTGCGGGCCGACACCCCGAAATACATGCGCGACGCCGCGTCCACGCCCCAGGCGCCGGAGCCGAGATAGACCCGGTTCAGGTAGATCTCCAGAATCTCCTGCTTGCTGAAGCTGCGGGACAGCCAGATGGTCAGCAGCAACTCTTGCACTTTGCGCCGGACGGTGCGGGCGTTGGTCAGAAACAGCGTCTTGGCGACCTGCTGCGTGATGGTGGACCCACCCTGCACCAACCGGCCGCTGGTCACGTTGACATAGGCCGCGCGCGCCAGACCGATCGGGTCGATGCCGGGATGATGCCAGAAGCGCCGGTCCTCTACCGCGACCAACGCCGCGGGCAGGGCAGGGGGCATATCCTTCAACCGCAGCGAGTCCCCCACCACATCCCCGAACGTCGCGAAAATCTGGCCGGACCGGTCCTGGAGCGTCAGGCTGGGCCGCCGCACCGCATCCAACGCTGATTCCGGCCGAGGCAAATCGCGTGCGAACCACAGCACGACCCCCGTCAGCGCCAGCACGCCCCAAATCGCCAGGATGATCGCCCACTTGGCGACCGAACCGAACCAGCGCCGCCGTTTAGGCGTCGGGGCGGCCGAGCGTGGGGTAGGCGCGGGCGGTCGCCGCTTACCCTCCGGCGGCTTGGCAGACGGCGGGGCAACGCGGGGCGGGACTCGGGCAGCGGGAGGTGTGCGAGGCGCTTTGGGCATCCGTGGCTCTATCGCAAGCTTGCGGGCGCACCGGTAGGGGGTCGGTTCATGGGGGCATCCAAGCCTAGCCCAGCTTCAACGCCTCTCCGACCAACGCCGCGGTCAGCGGAGTCATGGGTTCGCGCCGTGGATACACCAGTCCGACGGTCGGGGCCGGCTCCGGGTCGGCGATCGGGATGGCGCGGATCGGATCCCCCAAGCCCATGGTCTCGGCCAAAACGGCGGGCATCACGCTCGCCCACTGGCCGGTCCGCACGTGGGAAAACAGCACGACCATCGAGTTCGATTGCAGCGTCGGCGCCGGATCGACCCCGGCATCGGCCAACCGGCGGTCGATGATGCGACGGTTCTGCATGTCCGGGGTCAGCAGACACAGGGGAATACTGCCGACTTCCGCCCACGTGACGCTGTCGCGGGTGCCCAGCGGATGATCGGCGGCGACCAGCAGCCGGTAATGCTCGAAATACAGCGGCACCGACCGGACGGGCCCCAGAGGCTCATTGTCGACATAGGTCAGCCCGGCATCGACCTCCAGGTTGTCGAGCAGACCTAGCACCTCGATCGAGGTGCGGGACAGGATGGTGAAGACGATCTCCGGGTGGCCGACATGCAATGGCGTGGTCAACGCGGCCACGATCGGCAGCGCCGTGGGGATCGCGGCGATCCTCAGATGGCCGGCCAAGCCGCGTTGCAGGGCGCGTATCTCCTGCCGCATGGCGCGGGTGTCGCCGACGATCCGCCGCGCCCAGTCCAGCACCCGAACACCCTCGGGCGTGAAGCCGATGAAGCGGGAGCGACGGCGGACCAGCAGAACGCCCAGGCTTTCCTCCAACTGCTTCAGTCCGGCCGACAACGTGGGCTGGGTGATCCCGCACGCTTCCGCCGCGCGTCCGAAATGCTGTTCACGGGCCAGCGCCAGCATCATTTCCAGTTTGTCGATCATGGTGCGATGGGGGGCCGCACGGGCGCCGGTGTCAACCGAGGAGTCAGGGGGCAGGCCGGCCCGTCGAGGACGGACCGACCCTTCGCCCTACCGCTTCTTCACGATGATCTTGACTTTGACCTCAATGATCACGATGATCCGCAGCAGAGCGAAGAGATGTTCCACCATCTCGCACCTCCTTGGTAGAGCCGGCGGGCCAATTCCCGCCGGCGATCCATCCTCCCCAAAAAATGTTAAGAAAGCGTTAACGCGGGCAAAGAAACTTCTGCCCCGTCACATCCCGTCGTACGGCACATGCTCCTCCGCCAGCGCCCATAGCGTGCGGGCCGTCGGCATCTCCATCTCCTCCAGAATATGGCCCGGCAATCCGCCGCAGCGGGACACGACCGCGATGGCGCGCATGATCTCGGCGGGGATGCCGATCTCCAGCATCAACGACCCGATCGCGCCGGTCGCGTTGATGGTCAGATGGCGCCCGTATTCCCGGTCGACCGCGGCGCTGAGCCGGTGGAGCAGGTCCACGTATTTCCCCCGTAGCCCAACCTCGGACGCGACTTCGAACAGCCGCACCGAACGGGGGTCGTCGGGTTTGTGGAACGGGTGCCCGAACCCCGGCATGGCTTTGCGGGCGGCGCGGTGTTCCTTCACCACCTGGGTGCAGTAGGCGTCCAGATCGCCCCCGGCCTCGATCCCGGCCTGCAGGATCTTGGCGCAGCCTTCCATCGTGCCGACGAACACGCCGCCGATCGTCAGCAGCCCCGCCGCCATCGCCACCTGCACCTGATCCGGCACGCTGTCGTGCACCATCCGCGCGACCAGGGACGACGGGGTGAACCCGTGCTCCATCAGCGTCACCAGACACGCATCCAGCACCCGAGTCTCCGCCGCGGTCGGCGGGCGGTGCTTGATGAGAAAATACATCGTTTCGGTAAACGACATCTTGCCGATCATATCGTCCATCAGGCTCTTGCCGCGGATGGTGACGGTGGTTTCGTCGGAACGGGCGATGCGGGTTTTCGGGGCAGCCTTGGCCATGGAGTGCGATCCTTCTGCTAACCCGCCGACCTTATCACCGCCGCCCGCCCGGTCTAACCTGGGGACAACCGATCCAAGGAACCCGCACCCATGAGCCTCCCCGCCATCTGCCTCATCGCCGTCCCCGGCCGCCGCCGCCGCACGCTGGAACTGGCGCGCGAGGTCGAAAAGCGCGGCTTCGCCGGCATCTTCTCCCCCAGCCCCTTCGGCAACATGTCGCTGTGCGAGGCGCTGTCCTGGCAGACCGAAACCATCGCGTTCGGCACCGCCATCGCGCCGATCTATCAGCGCACCGTCACCGACTTCGCCCAGAGCGCGGCCGCGATGCACGAAGTGTCCGGCGGCCGCTTCCGCCTGGGCATCGGGGTCGCCCACGGCCCCTCCCACGTCCGTATGGGCGTCACCCCCGGCAAGCCGCTCGGCGATATCCGGTCGTTCGTGGAGCGTTTTCGGGCGCAGGAAGGCCTCGGCCCGCTGCCGCCGATCATCATCGCGGCGCTGCGCAAGCGCATGGTGGCCCTGGCCGGCGAAATCGCCGAGGGCGTGGTGTTCGCCAATGCGTCCCTGTCGCACATGGGCACGTCCCTGGCGGCACTGCCGGACGCCAAGCGCAACGACCCGAACTTCTTCATCGGCAACATGATCCCGACCTGCATCAGCGACGACATCGAAGCCGCCAAAGCCGTCAACCGCCGCACCCTGACGAGCTACGGGTTCCTGCCGAACTACCGCAACTACTGGCGCGAAGCCGGCTACGAGGCGGAAATGGCCGGCATCGAAAAGGCCATCGCGGATGGTCGTAACGGTGACGTTCCGAATTATTTCAGCGACAAATGGCTGGAGGACAACACCCTGTTCGGCCCCGCCGCCAAGGTCCGCGACGGCGTGAAGGCGTGGCAGGCCGCCGGTGTGAAGGATTTGATCATCGTCCCGTCCTCGGCCGCCGGAAACCAGTTGAAGGCGATCGAGGAGGTGTTCGCGACGTTTGGGTAGGGCGCGCAGGGCTGCTGGCGTCGCGGCAAATGCTTTCAACGTCATGCCGACGCAGGTCGGCATGACCGGGTTGGGCAGCGCAATCGCATATGGCCGGAGACCGCTTTTTCTCGTCATCCTCGGGCTTGACCCGAGGATCGCCAACGGCACGATTCCGCGACTTCCTGCCGCTCCGGATGGTCGGGTCAAGCCCGACCATGACGAAAGGGGAATGTCCGAGCCCGTCCCGGCTATATGCGATTGCCCCGCGGGGTTGGGTGACGGTCCCCACCCCATCCGGTGCGGTTATTTTCGGCGGTTGCATCAGCGAAAACGATCGCTTCCGACCGCCGCCGCCATCGCCGCGAACACCGGCCCCCATGCGTCACGCTCCGTCTGCCGGAACAGCCGCATCGTCGGGTACCAGGGACTGTCCGTCCGCCCCATCTGCCACCGCCAGTCCGGCACCTGCCGCAGCGCCACCCACACCAGCCGACCCAGCGCCCCGGCCAAGTGAGCAATCGACGTATCCGACGTCACCACCAGATCGACCGTCATCATCGCCGCCGCCGTATCCAGGAACCCATCCGGCCCCGAGTCGAAATCCGGCCCCAAAGTCTCCACCGTCGGCCCGTCCCCCAGCTGCTCCGTCCCGTCGTTCTTTTGCAGGCTGATCAGCCGCACCCCCGGCACCGCGGCCAGCGGGGCGAATTCCCGCAGTGGGATCGAG
>Ga0214182_1000134_pt1 | contig 35700 bp, 30 predicted proteins | sample TroBogEpilimnion_8_FD_153020 | JGI IMG/M metagenome (GOLD analysis project Ga0214182, IMG submission 153020) | Freshwater microbial communities from Trout Bog Lake, WI - 14NOV2007 epilimnion | ecosystem: Environmental > Aquatic > Freshwater > Lake > Epilimnion/Euphotic zone | place: Trout Bog... | reverse complement strand
AGATAGAGTTATGTCATTAGGGGCGGCTGCAAAAATCAGCGGTTTAAGTTTATCTGAGTTTATTGATCATTTAGCCCAGTTAGATATTGATTTGGTCATACCCGATCAACAAACCCCTAAGGAATTAGATGTTCTATCTTCATGGTTGTCGTAATTGCCGATGCGGAGCCCTTAATCGCACTGGCTAAGATTAAGCGCCTGCATTTATTAGAAGACCTTTTTTCTGAAATATTGATCACGCAAGCCGTAGCAGACGAATGTTTAAAAGTAGAGTCAAATGATGCTGCTTTAATCAAACAAGCTTTAGATGCTGGTTGGTTAAAATGCGTTGCTAATCCACTTTTTCAACAGGCTTTATCAAGGAGTTTGGGATTAGGTGAGCAATCTAGCATTGAGTATGCCTTACAATCAGATAGCAATACCCTGTTAATTCTGGATGATGCCTTAGCCCGCAAACAGGCATTACGTAAACAACTACTTATAGTTGGCACTGCAGCAGTGTTATTTACCGCGCAACGAAAAGCCTTAATTACCGATGCAGAAGCTGTTATCGCTGAACTTAATCAAGTGGGTTATCGTATTTCAACTGCCGTAGTGGCTCAACTTAAAAATACGATGCTATGAACCCATAGTGTATTAGCCGGACACCAACTTAAGGTGGGACAATTTGAGGCTAAGCGTTCACTTTTGAACAGGGTTCTCCTGAGCGCAGATAAAGGACTTAAGACGAAGGCTTAAAAACCTAGCATCTGTGAGCTTTAAGGTGGTAACTTACGTTCCTAAGTTTTCAGTGCGCTTGGAGTAAAACTGCTTCAGCTGTTTTACAAAGTAATAGCTGAAGCTATTACACTCCAGCACTGGATGAATCTGCCCCGCTTTAAGTTGGTAGCCTATTAGCCCAACACTTACATGAGAGTTTAAAAATTTCCTATGACTTTAACGCTTAACGAAATCCTTAAAGATTCCGCTTACAAACTCACACAATTTAGTAACGCACAAATCCAAGCACTGGAAAACAGTATTATTATTAAAGAGGTGCGCGATAAAGCCACACCTTATATTACTTGTCTAGTGCGTGCTAAAGACATAAAGCTCACACCCGAAGAAGTGGTGCGCCAGCTTTATTTGATGGTGCTGATTCAAGATTTTAAATATCCCGTTAATCGTATCACTATTGAATATGGCGTAACCTTTGGTCGAGAAACCAAACGTGCAGACATTTGTATTTTTGATAAAGACCGGCCTACCGTACCTTATATTTTGGTGGAATTAAAAAAGCCCAAATTAAAGGATGGTAAAGATCAACTCAAAAGTTATTGTAACGCCACAGGCGCACCCATAGGCGTATGGACTAACGGCGATTCAATTTCTTGGTATCAGCGTAAAGACCCCAATTATTTTGAAGACATTCCCAGAATCCCAAGCGCACTGGAAAAGTTATCGGATGTTTTATCAGAACGTTGGACGATTGATGATCTGGTTAAATATGACAAACTAGTCAATGAGAAAAAATCGCTCAAGGATCTGATTCTTGAAATGGAAGACGAAGTCTTAGCTAATGCCGGGGTTGATGTTTTTGAAGAGCTGTTCAAGCTAATATTTACTAAGCTCTACGATGAAATGGAAGGCGGACGTGATAAAAAACGCCACTTGGTCTTTAAAAATTATGGTGACACCGAAACCGAGTTAAAAACTAAGATTCAAGAGCTGTTTGATAAAGCCCGGGGTAAATGGGATGGCGTATTTACTGATGATGCCAGATTACAATTAACACCTAGCCATTTAGCGGTATGTATTTCATCGCTAGAAGGCGTCAAGCTATTTAACTCCAACTTGGATGTGGTCGATGAGGCCTTTGAATATTTAATTAATAAATCCAGCAAAGGTGAAAAAGGCCAATATTTTACGCCTCGTTATGTCATCGATATGTGCGTAAAAATGCTTAACCCGCAAGAGCATGAAACTCTGATAGATACCGCCGCTGGCAGTTGCGGTTTTCCCGTACATGGCATTTTTCATGTCTGGGAACAGATCATGCAACAAGAGGGCTTAAGTAAAAGCCATTTGTTTACTACTGAAAAAAAGCCCGCCCGTTGTGAAACCTATGTGCAAGACAAAGTCTTTGCCATTGATTTTGATGAAAAAGCCGTGCGCGTAGGCAGAACACTTAATCTAATTGCCGGTGATGGACAAACCAATGTCTTACATTTAAATACCCTAGATTATGAACGCTGGGATGAAAAAACCAAGGATGAAGACTGGGGCGATATTTACGGCGAAGGCTGGAAAAAACTGCGTAAATTACGGGTTAATAAAGATAGCAACCGTGATTTTGGTTTTGATGTATTAATGGCGAATCCACCCTTTGCCGGTGATATTAAAGAAACGCGTATTTTGGCTAAATATGAACTAGGTAAAAAAGATAACGGCAAGTATCAAACCACCGTCGGTCGCGATATTTTATTTATTGAGCGTAATCTTAATTTTTTAAAACCTGGCGGTCGTATGGCCGTGGTGTTGCCACAAGGGCGTTTTAATAACTCTAGTGACAAACAAATTCGTGAATATATTGCTGAACATGCTCGTATTCTGGCGGTGGTTGGTTTACATGGTAATGTTTTTAAACCGCATACCGGCACCAAAACCAGCGTGTTATTGGTGCAAAAGTGGGATGACGTACTTTGCCCGAAAGTTGATGATTACCCGATTTTCTTTGCCACCATGCAGGAACCCAGCAAGGATAACTCCGGCGATAAAATTTATGTGCGACACCCAAAAGTATTTATAGCTGAAGCTAATACTAACAATGATGGATACACGCGCGTCAAATACGAGCAAGTTGATTTTCTAAAAAAATACGGCAGCGTCAAAGAAGCAACTATTTACCAATTTCAGCTAGACGGCAAGAAAACCCAAAGAAATCTGCAGCAAATCGAAGCAGAGTTTGGAGGCTTAGCCTTTGTTGAAAACCCTGCCAATTTGGTAGCGCCCACTGAAAGCAATGAATTACTCATGGATACGCATGGGCATTTGATCGTTAAACATGATTTATTTAACCACGATGGCTTAACCCAAGATGGCATTGCCGAAGCCTTTATAGAATTTGCCAAGAAGGAAAACCTAAGTTTTTTTGATAAAGGCCTGTTAGGTGCAAAAAACCTGACAGGCCTTTATGCTAAAGCTTTTGATGACGTTAAATATCGGGCATTGATGGAACGATTGGACGCAGTCGAAATTAGTCTGAGTGAGTGTAAATCAGTTATTGATTTTAGAATTGATGCAAATACTTATAAAAAAGAGTATCTGAAAACAGAAATCCTGTTAAATCAACATCAAAATCTAAAAATCGAAGATATTTCTATTTCTGTACAAAATTTTGGCGCATATTCTCTTTGTAATCTTATTGAGTTTAGGGATGAGGGCATTCCATTTTTGATGACAAAAAACATCAGAGAAAACTATATCGATTGGAATGTTGAAAAATATGTAACACAAGAAACCCATGAAATGCTTTGGAAATCACATTGTCAGCGTGGGCAAGTTTTAGTAACAATGGCAGGAGAATATCTTGGTAGAGTTGCTGTTTATGATAGAGATGAGATCGTTAGCTCTAATCAAGCAATTGCAAAAATTACTTTAAAAAAAGGAATAAATCCATATTTTGTCGCCACATTTCTAAATTCACGACACGGTCAAAATCAAATTCAGCGGTTTAAAACTATTACTGGGCAGCCAAATATAAACATGGCTCTAATTAAATCTTTGAAAGTTCCAATAGTACAAGAAAAATTTGAATCTGAAATTGAAAGAATTGTTTATCAGTCAGAACTAATAAAAGAAAAGTCATCATCCACTTATATCCAAGCCGAAATGCTACTACTCAAAGCATTAGATATGTTGAATTTTTCTCCCAGCACAGAAAACATCAACATCAAATCTTTCAAAGATTCCTTTGCTACCACAGGTCGCCTGGATGCGGAATATTACCAGCCGAAGTATGAAGAAATGATGGTACATATCGCCACCCAAACTCACGAAAAACTAACGGCACTGGTAACGATTAAAAAATCCATAGAACCAGGTTCAGATGCATACGCTGAAGATGGAAACGGTTTACCCTTTTTACGTGTTGCCGATTACAACAAGCTTGGTATCACTGAGCCACAGAAAAAACTTAAAGCCGCTTTTGTAACTGAAAATAAAAAAAAATTAAATACCTTAAAACCCAAAGCAGGCACTATTTTATTTTCTAAAGATGGTAGTGTTGGTGAAGCTTATTGTTTGCGCGAAGATGCTAACTTCATCACATCAGGTGCGATTTTACATCTCATCGTGCGCGATACGAAACAAGTTTTACCCGACTATTTAACGCTTGTCCTCAATTCAAAATTAATACGAATGCAAGCAGAACGAGATGCAGGAGGTTCAATTATTTTGCATTGGCGTATCAGTGAGATTGAAAATGTCATCGTGCCGGTTGTCAATATGACCATCCAAACCCAAATCACATTTTTAGTCCGTGAAAGTTTCACCCTCAAAGCCGAAAGTGAACGCTTATTAGCCACTGCTAAACGCGCAGTAGAAATTGCTATTGAAACCAATGAACAAACAGCGATAAAGTATATTAACGAACAAACCGGAGACAAATCATGCAAGCTCAAAAACTAAGCAATTTACAGTTAGAGTTATTAAAAGTTTTCAGCTATCAACTTAATCAACAACAATTAGCCGATATAAAGAACTTGCTCAGCCACTATTTTGCCGAACAAGCCACGCAAGAAATGGATAAGCTTTGGGAAGAAAATAACTGGGACAACAATACAATGCTGGAATGGGTGAATGAACATTTAAGAACGCCTTATGATCCCTTATGAAAGTTGTTTTAGATACCAATATTTTATTAGTGTCTATCGCTAAAAAATCAGCATATCGACTTATTTTTGATAGTTTATTAAGCAACAAATTTGATTTAATCATTAGTAATGACATTTTGAGCGAATACACTGAAATCATTGCACTAAAAACTAATGTTATGGTTGCCACTAACATTAGTGAAATGTTGTTGGCTTTATCGAACGTACAAAAACAGGATGTTTTTTACAAATGGAATTTAATTGACGCTGATAAGGATGATAACAAGTTTGTCGATTGCGCTATCGCAGGCAGTGCAGATTATTTGGTCACTAATGACAAACATTTTAACTGCTTAAAAAGTATAGAGTTTCCAAAGTTGAGTTTACTAAACCTTGATGGTTTTATGGATCTTCTGATAACTTAAAAATCTGCTAATATCGGTCAACCGCCCAACTTAGACTATATTTCTTAAAGTTTTCGGCCTGCTCAAATATCTCCACATACACCTCGTCCCTTTCCACGGGTGGATAACCATATTCATCCAGCAACAGAATCAGACCTACTTTTAGCGCAGATTTAATATCGTCGCGTTTATTCCAATCAGGGAATTTAGCTTGTCCTTCCACTAATTCTTTAACCGCTTTTGCCAGTATAATTAATTTATCATCTGGATAATTAAAGTCATATTTTCCACACAGCAATTTAAGAATGTCGTAAAAAGCCTTTTCTTCAAAATCAATACCTAAGCCATCACCGGCAGAAAACTCTTGATGCACTTCCCAGATTAAATTGGTCAAGTGTTCAGCCATTTCCTCGTAGACTTCACTACGTAAAATATCCGCTTCATCGCGTTGGTTATAGCGCTCCACTAAAACCTGCATCTTTTTAGAAAACTCAATACCTTTGGCTTTATTAACTTTCTGTATTTCAGCAATCACTTTTGCCAATAACTGTTGTAGCAATTTAATTTTAGTATTAGGTAATTTGATTTTATCGATCTTAGCCAGATAATCCGCATCAAACAGATCTTGTTCCGTTTCAGTTTCATCACCCAGTTTAAATATTTCTTCTACGCCATCACTTTGCAAAGCGTCTTTAATCATTTCGCGCACTTTAGCATTCATTTGTGCAGTATCAGGAGCATTGCCCTTAATGAGCTTAAAAACAATAGCCCGCACCGCCAAATAAAAATGTGTGTAATCTCTTTCGGTTTGCGTTAGATTCTCGCTACCTACACAAATATCATAAGCCGCTTTAAGGCGCTTGACTAAACCCATAAAACGCGTTTCTAGGTCTTTGGTTTGTTGAGCAAATTCGGCCGCTTTATTTAAAGCATGTAATTGATCTAGCACTGTACCCTTAAAATATTGCGTGCTATCAAAGCTATGAAACAACTTAGCCAACAAATCTAAATGATCTCTAACAACCACTAAAGATTTGGCTATGTCTTCAAAGTTATCTTCATCACCTTTGTTGTACTTCGCTAAGGCCAAGTTCATTTGTTTTTTGATGCCAATATAATCGACAACCAAGCCTTTGTTCTTACCCTCAAACTTACGATTAACGCGGGATATGGTTTGAATCAAATTGTGCTGTTTTATGGGCTTATCAATATAGATACTATCTAAGAACGGTACATCAAACCCTGTCAGCCACATATCCACCCCAATAGCGATTTTAAAATTAGACTTTTCATTCTTAAAGTCACTATCCAAAGTCTTACGATAATCAGAGGTACCCAATAGATCGTAAAGTGCTTTAGGATCATCTTTGCCGCGGGTCATAATCATTTTGATGGTTTCCATCGGCTTAATTTTCTTTTGCTCTTCTTCACTGAGTCCTGAAACGTCAGCCGCGACTTTCACTTCATTCCATTCTGGTCGCAGTACAAGCACATTTTTGTAAAACTCATAAGCAATGTCACGACTACTACACACAAACAAGGCTTTACCTTTTACCGTCGCGCCTTCTGACACCCTATTTTCATAATGCGTTACAAAATCAGCCGCCAACGTTTGTAGGCGTTTAGGGTCGCCTAAAATGGCGTTCATATTAGCGGATTGTTCTTTGCTTTTTTCTATTTGGTATTCATTAGCACCGGCTTCAGCCGCCGCTTCGTAATACTGCTCAATCTTCTCTAATTCGCTATTATTCAGAGCCACTTTAGCCGCCCTGCCCTCATAGACAATTCTGACCGTAATCTCATCTCTTACCGATTCAGTCATGGTATAAGCATCAACCACCTTTCCAAATACATCCAGCGTGGCATCAATAGGTGTACCCGTAAAACCTACATAAGTGGCATTAGGTAAAGAATCATGTAAATATTTAGCAAAGCCAAAGGTTTTAGTTACACCTTTCTCTGTGACTTTTATCTTTTGATCAAGATTGATTTGGCTGCGATGCGCCTCGTCAGAAATACAAATAATATTAGTTCTGTCGCTGAGTAATCGGGTGTCTTCAGTAAACTTATGAATAGTGGTTAAAAACACCCCACCACTTTGTCGGCCTTGCACCCATTCACGCAAATTGGCACGACTTTCAACACTGACCACTGTATTGTCACCGATAAACTTTTTAGCATTGGTAAACTGCCCAGCTAATTGATCGTCTAAATCAGTACGATCAGTAATCATGATGATAGTAGGGCTGGAAAAGTGGGCACTTTTCATCAGCAATCTGGCGAGATAAAGCATGGTAAAACTTTTACCACACCCCGTAGCCCCAAAATAAGTACCGCCCTTACCATCCCCGTATGGCTTTTGAGCTAATTTGATATGCTCAAACAAACGCTTTGCCGCATAGTATTGCGGATAACGACAGACTATCTTTTCATGCTTTTTAGAGGTATCGGGTAGATAAATAAAGTTGCGGATAATATCTCTTAAGCGGTTTTGGTTTAGCATCCCTTGTACTAAAGTATAAAGACTGTCTATACCCTCTACATCTTTCGCCAAACCTGCCACGCGCCGCCACGCATAATAAAACTCGTAAGGTGCAAAAAAAGAACCGGCTTTATTATTAACCCCATCACTCAGCACACAAAAAGCATTGTATTTAAACAGCTCAGGGATATCACGACGATAACGTACCGTTAATTGATTAAAGGCATCAAAAACAGTGGCTTCTTCTCGGATAGCACTTTTAAATTCAAACACCACTAAAGGCAAGCCGTTAATATAAATAATGCCATCAGGAATGCGCTTTTCAGTCCCTGTTATTTCTAACTGATTTACAAACTTATAAATATTGTGATCGGGTAAATATTTCAAACTACGTTCAGCAACAACAGTATCCAACGCAGCACTCGCGAGTTGAGTTTCTAGCCCACTATAATCAATCAATTCTATATGGATGTCTTTTTGGTTGCGGTCTTCACGTTTTAAAATAAAACCATCACTCAGCCAACGCATAATGGTTTTATTGCTCTCGTATAAATCGCTAGCGGGTAAAGCTTTAAGTTGCAGAAGAATAGAATTAGCTTCTGTGAGGGTGAGTTGTTTACAGGCATATTTACTGAGCAAATACTGACGTAAATCATCCTCGATTAAAACCTCGTCCAAGGCTCTTGAAAGGGTATTTCCCGCATGGTGTGGGAAGTTCTCATTTCCCAACAACTCAATAAAAGCCTGTTCTAATTTTTCTTCAGTAAACTTCATTGTTGGGCTGACCTAACTTTTTAATATCTGCTTCTAGTTCATTTAGGGATTGGGCTTTTTCAAGGGCTTTTTGGCTTATTCGATACTGCTCTAATTCAGCTTCAGATTTCTCCAGCGCCAGCGCATGACTGATTTTACCGGCATGATTTAATAAGTCTCTACCGTTGAGTTGCAAAATAGCATCTAAACGCTTACTCCAATCGTTCATATACATGGGCGTTTGCTGGAGTGCCATGGTTTCTGCAAAAGCTAAATATTGCTCTACCAATAAACCCAGTAGTTTTAGCTCATCTTCATTTAGATAATTCTTAGCAACACTGACATCAGATTTTTTAATCGAGACGGTATTGCTCTTATCAAATGCTTGCATACCCAATAAAGGCAAACTGGCATCGACTCGGCGATACACTAATTCAGCGGCGGTTTGTTGACTAATCGCCCACAGTAATTTGTTTTGCACTACTTTAAAAAACGCGACCGATTTTTCATCCTTGGGATTGTAATCAATGCTAGTCGTATAGATGTCTTTAATTTTTTGATAGAAGAACCGCTCAGACAAGCGGATGTCACGAATACGCTCTTGTAGCTCATTAAAGTAGTTCATCGAGGTACCCGATTTAAAGCGCTCGTCATTTAAAGCAAAACCTTTAATGATGTATTCTTTAAGGCGTTGGGTCGCCCAGATTCTAAACTGTGTACCTTGGGGAGACTTTACCCGATAGCCTACTGAGATGATGACATCGAGGTTATAGTATTTAGTATCATAGTTCTTGCCATCTATAGCAGTTGTTCGGAAATTCCGAACAACTGAACTTTCTTCCAATTCACCCTCTTCAAATACATTTTTAATATGCTCGCTGATGGTGGCTTTTGACTTTTGAAAGAGTTCACACAATTGCGCCTGTGTTAACCAAACCGTTTCTTCCTCTAGGCGCACATCAATTTTGATTTTGCCATCGGGGTTCTGGTATATGAGCATTTCACTATTTGGCATTGCGTTAGTTTTCTAGGGTGGCGAGTTTGGATAGAAGAAGATTACTCATGTTTAATAAATAAAAATTCTCAGCATCCATTTTAAGAATATTGTCATTTATTTTATTAAGTGCCAGAAACAAATCACACCTTTTATCAGGCACAACTATTTTAAAACTAAAAATATGCTCTAAAGTTACACTTGCTTGATTAGCACTTCCTTGTGCGCCTGAAATTACAAACTCTGAATAATCTTTACTCTTCAATCGATAATAAACAAAAAGTTGTTCTATAATTTTCTTTGCTCTTAATCTGACTGCGTTTTGATTTAGCAATCCATTATTTGCAAGTTCAGGAACAATGATAACCTTACCCACAATAGACGCTGGATTATCTGGCCATGAACCCACAGTAGTTATGATAATATCGTTTGTTTTTAATTCGTATTGAATTAATTGAGTTGCCATTAATTCATCTAAATAATAGTTTTTAGTTACATCAATTGATCTATCTGTAAAGTCAGAAACCCTGAATACAGGGATTCCGCTTTGTTTATAATTTTCTGATTTAAAAGCGAATCCTTTTTTATAGCTTATTAAATCACCTAATAAATTTACTTCCCACCCCTTTGGAATCTCTTTTTCCAATTCGTAATTAAAAACCATTTCACCACCATTGCTTTTATAAGGTTTGCCGTTTTCATCCGGGAATTCAAAATCAACAAACCATTGTTTGTAAATAGCTTGGGCGGTTTCTTCTAGTTTCTTTATCAGTTGTTGGTTTAAGTCTATGCGGTTTTGGATTACATTGTATTCTTTAACTATTTCGCATTGTTTGGTGAGGGAGGGGATGGGTAATTGCATATCGCAAAAAGCCTTCCAATGTAAACCACCACGCACATCAGCATCAGTGTAAAACCAAGCGTTTCGATCAAACTCCCTCCGTGAGAACCACATCATCAAGTATTCAGGTGAAAGGATTTGGGTATTAATAATTTCAAACACATCATAAGCCGGTGAAACCATAAACTCTTCATCTGTCTTCGACATTGAAACAGGTAATCTATAATCTCTGCCTACATGCATTCTATTGCAAGCAAACTGATTTCTTTTGACAATTTTATAAACGGACATATCTGTGCCAATTACATTAGCAACTGAAGGCATAAAAAACTTGTCAATATTAATCCCTAAAAGTTTCTCAGTTTTTAGTTCAGTATTGCGAACCTTGACTTCCCGTATGTAATCACCTAACCGTCTATAGCTTGATTTCATAACCCAACTCATTAAATACGGCTAATAGATCATTCTTAGACTCTGCTTCGGCTTTAAGTAAGTCGGAAAACTCGGCTTGCAGGGTTGACATTTTTTCATCAAAATCAATATTCTCATCTCGATTGATGAACTCAATATATTTACTGGGTACCAGTGAAAAGTCTTTCTTAGCGACTTCTTCAAGCGTTGCGGAATAACAATATTCTGGAATATCTTGGTAAGCATTATGGTCTTGTTGCCAAGCGTGATAGGTGATGCCAATGTCCTTAATGTGTTGTGGTCCAAACTGGATGAATTTCTTTTCAAAAGGTTCGCCTATTTGTCTCAAATCCATGAACAAGATTTCTTGTTCACGATCACGGTAATGACGTTGTTCATCACCTATGCTTCGGCTATGGGCTTTTTTATTCTTGTTTAATATCCAAATGGTAACGCTAATATTAGTGGTATAAAACATATCTTGAGGCAACACCAAAATCGCATCCACCAAGTTATTCTCAATCAGCTTTCTGCGTATTTTGTATTCTTCACCGCCACCACTCAAAGCCCCATTAGCCAGGATAAAACCCGCAACACCATTATCACTGAGTTTACTCACCATATTGAGTATCCACGCATAATTGGCATTACTCTTTGGCGGCACATCGTAACCACGCCGCCAGCGGGGGTCGTCTTTCAATTCATTCTCGGCACGCCAGTCCTTTTGATTAAAAGGCGGATTAGCCATTATAAAATCGGCTTTCAGGTCTTTATGTTGATCATCAGCAAAAGTATCTGCGGCTTTCTCACCCAAATTGGCACTAATACCCCGGATAGCCAGATTCATCTTCGCAAGTTTATACGTGGTGTTAGTGTATTCTTGACCGTAAATAGAGATTTCTTTTTTGTTGCCGTGGTGGTTTTCAATAAACTTAATAGACTGCACAAACATACCGCCTGAGCCACAAGCGGGATCATAAATAATGCCTTTATAAGGCTCTATCATTTCAGCAATCAGATTAACAATGCTTTTAGGGGTATAAAACTCCCCCTTTCCTTTACCTTCTGCCAAGGCAAATTTAGACAGAAAATACTCATAGACTCTACCCACAATATCGTGCGCCTTGTCTTTGAGGGTATCAATATCGTTGATGGTATCGAGCAGTGAAGAGAGTTTGGTAATGTCTAAGCCCAAACGAGAAAAATAATTATCGGGCAAAGCGCCTTTTAGGGCTTTGTTATTCTTCTCAATATTGTGCAGGGCGGTATCAATCTTCAAGGCAATATCGTTTTGCTTTGAATTTTTGATGATATAACTCCAACGACTGATTTCATCCAGATAAAACACATTGGCCATACCATAGAAGTCGGGCATTTCAATATACTTTTCTTGGCCTTTAGCTATCAGTATTTGGCGGTGTTCTTCAAACTTATCGCTGGCAAATTTTAAAAAGATAAGTCCGAGTACCACGTGTTTGTATTCGGCGGGTTCTACGCTACCACGCAGTTTATTGGCTGATTCCCAAAGCGTTTCTTCTATGCTTTTTATTTTAACGACTTTCTTTTTAGCTTGCTTTTCAGCCATGTGCTGTTCCCTTTAATTCATTTATGCCATTTATGATTATTCAAGGATGACTTTATAGTATTTGTTTGCTATTCAATCATACCAAACAAGCAAAGTTCACTCAAAAACCAACTAAGACAACAGCCCAAGCCAATATATGCGAGCCGCTTGTGTTATAGAGGTACCGATAGCTAAACAGTGGTATTAACAATGTTCCAGTCATCATTTTATTTTATATAGCCCTTAGGCTGGTATATTTTTTGATTAAATTTTCTTAGCTCTGAATAATGCAATAAATGTACACTCGTCACATTTGCTAATTGTTTGGCTACTGGCTTTATTCTGTAGGGGCGAATTATTCGCCACGTAAAATCATACTAATGTACTGGGCGAATCTGTCGCCCCTACAATTAATATTAATGCCGGTCGGGGTTTACAACCCCAACCGAAACGTTTGGATGCGCTTAAGCGTTGCTATATAACTAAAAGCAGAAATACATTATCGCTGATTTTTCAAAGATAGTTGCATTATCAAACGTTTGAGACGGGGTTATAACCCCCGTCTCGCTTGGAAGGACGGGCTAAAGTTAGTGTAACTCGACAAAATCACCTACTGCGGAAATTAAACTTTACTGGGCGAATGAATTCGCCCCTACGATCTTCACCACAATGTTATCGTTCGCGCGTGGGAATACTAACAATTATTTGTGTAGATACCTATGCCTTTGGAAAAGGGGAACTGATGGAGTTATTTAACACGAGGCATGCATAACAGCAAGGACTTATGAGACCTCTAATTAATAATACTTATTCACCCGTCTCAGTAATAATCACATCAATGCCATTTTGTCTGAGTCTTCCTCTGATGGTATTAATACTGGGCATTTGAGTATAAGGTCCCATTTTTACTCGATACCAACTGATGATGCCTATTTTTTGTTTCTGTATGGTTGATTCCATTCCCATACTGGCTAATTTAGTTTTTAAGATTTCGGCTTCTTTGTAGGTTTTAAAAGAGCCTACTTGCAAAATATAATGAGCCTCTTTGGCTTTACCTACATGCTCTTCCCGAGTTCTGGTTTTGATTTCATATTCAGGAACAACCACTTCTTTTTCTGGCAAGATGGTATAAAAATCAAATTGAGGAGGTTGAGGGGTCTGTTTTACTTCAGGCTTTTTCTCTTCTTTAATGGCTACTGAATTTTCTGCAAGTGTTTTATTGGCTGGGACTTCTACAGCCGTTGGAGTAGTTTCTTTATGACGAGTACTTATATAAACCAAAAATACCACGAAAGAAATAATGATGGCGGTAATTAACATCCACCTCCACACACTTACTTTGGAGCGTTCATCATTATTATGTCTTTGCTGCTTAGCAAATTTTCCTTTAACAGGCCTTGGCTTATAATCTCTAGTCATTACATGGATTCGGGTGCGTTAATACTTAATAAACCTAGTCCATTAGACAAGACCTGCTTTACTGCACAAATCAAACTTAGACGGGCATTACGGATCACTTCGTCATCAACCAAAAACTGATGAGCATTGTAATAAGTGTGAAAATCATGTGCTAATTCGCGTAAATAAATAACTAATTGATGCGGTTCATATTGCAGAGCAGCGCGTTCTAGTACTTCAGGATATCGTGCTAACACGACTAATAATGAGCTTTCATGTTCTTCTGTTAGTTTTTCTAAATTCTCTAAACCTAACACTAAATTTCTTTGCCAGCCTTTTTCGTCTAATTGACGTAATACACTACAAACGCGTGCATGAGCGTATTGAACGTAAAAAACGGGGTTATCGTTAGATTTTGAGGTCGCTAATTTTAAATCAAAATCCATGTGTTGTTCTGAGCGACGCATTAGATAAAAGAATCTAGCGGCATCCTTACCGACTTCAGCACGTAATTGTCTTAAAGTAACAAATTCTCCAGAACGTGTGGACATTTGTACACGTTCTTCACCTCGATAAAGTACGGCAAACTGAACTAATAAAACATGTAATTTTGATTCATCAGCACCCAGCGCTTTAATAGCCGCTTTAACTCTAGGTACATACCCATGATGATCCGCTCCCCAAATATCGATAATTTGGTCGAAACCTCTATCTAGTTTGTTCATGTGGTAAGCGATATCAGATGCAAAATAGGTATATTGCCCATTCTCTCTAATGACCACACGATCTTTTTCATCACCTAATTGGCTAGACGCAAACCAAGTTGCACCTTCTTGCTCATAAAGATAATTGCCAATACGTAAGCGTTCTAGGGCATTTTCTACTGAACTATCATCCATGAGCTGACGTTCTGAAAACCATTGTTGATAATCGACACCAAACTCAATTAAATCTGCTTTGATATCTACTAAGATAGTCTCTAAGCCAATCTGAAAAAACTCTCGATATAATTCAGAGCCTAACAAGCTCTTCATCCTAACAATCAAAGCATCGATATGTTCATCCTTATCGCCACCTTGAGGTTCATCGGCAGGAATTTGTTCGAACACGACTTCTATGGATCTACGATATTTGTCTTTAGCGTTATTAACAATATCTAAGGCAATATTACGTGCATAATCACCACGATAAGCATTGCTTGGAAAAGTAACGAGTTCTCCACAAACTTCTAAATATCTTAACCAAATACTAGTGGCCAATATATCCATTTGTCGGCCTGCATCATTTACATAATATTCACGATGTACTTCAAAACCCACTGCTTCTAGTAAATCAGAGACTGCAGAACCATAAGCAGCTCCTCGACCATGGCCGACATGAAGGGGTCCAGTAGGATTAGCGGATACAAATTCAACCTGAACTTTCTTACCAGCACCCTTTGTACTTAAACCAAAGGAATTGCCAAGCTCATGAATTTGTTTAATAACACCAAATTGGGTATTTGGATTAACAAAGAAATTAATGAAGCCAGGGCCCGCTAATTCTATTTTGGTAATAGCATCATTAGTAGGTAATGCTGCGATGATTTTTTCTGCTAATTGACGAGGATTTAACTTTGCTGGTTTTGCTAATACTAACGCTAAATTTGATGCAAAATCACCATGTTGAGCATCACGAGTACGTTCGATCATAATCACTGGTGGAGTATCTAAATTTAACACACCTTCAGCTATAAGTGTTTCAACAGCTTGGATGAGTAAACCCTCTATTTTTTGTTTCATTTATTCACTGCTTAGTTATCGGATAAATATTGAGCGCATTATCCAACATAATGCCTTGTTTATCCATTCAAACCCTATTAAAAATAACTTTTAAGTTAATAAACCCCTCAATATAACATTATAAATATTATTGTTATTTTAGTTATGCGCTTAGATTCTCTTGTTACTAAATCTGTGATTAACTTGCTATCAAGCTGAATATAAAATTTTTGAAAACTTTTATCCACAGATTACAGGGCTATAAAAACACAGCTTTAAAATAGCCTCTAAGGATTAATTTTAAAAGCCTGCCACTAGTTATCCACAGTTAATTGCCTTGTTAATAGTAATAATCTTTTAAAAAAATAACTTATATTATTATATTACGATTAATTCAATAATCAGACCCTAACTCGCTTTTTGAGTCCTTGTTTTTAAAATAGATATTGATTTAACAAATTGTTTTATTGGACAAAATACTAGCGTATGGGCTTCGACGACTATATAATCATGAAACATAATCATTGTTAGGCCAATATAACTGCTTTTGTTTTGGCTTTATTTATTCAGCTAATTTTCCCAATATAAAAATCAATGAAATTTATAATTAATAGAGAAGATCTATTAACACCTTTGCAACAAATAGTGAGCGTTATAGAAAAAAGGCAAACCATGCCTATACTTTCTAATGTTTTATTGGTTATAGAAGAAGATTCTATTCGCTTAACAGGTACTGATCTTGAAATACAGATTATCGCTAATATTGCTGTAAATTCTGCAATACCAGGAACTATTACTGTTCCTGCGAGAAAATTTTTAGATATATGCAGATTATTGCCTAATGGAGCAGAAATTAAATTTGAACTGCAAAATGATAAAGTCAAAATTTCATCTAATCGCAGTCGTTTCTCATTGAATTGTTTATCCGCCGATAATTACCCTGAATTTTCTGAGACAGAGTTAACTCATTCTTTTTATATTAATTCTGGTAAATTAAAGAAATCGCTAGATAAAACCTTATTTAGTATGGCAAATCAGGATGTACGTTATTATCTAAATGGATTAATGCTTAATATTAGTAATAACAGAATTAAATTAGTAGCATCAGATGGCCATCGTCTGTCTATCTATGAAGATGATTTAGATCAAGAAACAGGATATGAAGCTCGAATAATTATTCCTAGAAAAGGGGCGATTGAACTCAGTCGCTTATTAGACGATCCTGAGTCGGAATTACTAGTTAGTTTTTCTACCAACAATATATGCATTATAATCAATGATTTAATTTTTTCAGCTAAATTGGTTGACTCAAAATACCCAGATTTTGGTAAGGTTTTCAAGCAAGAATTCATTAGTCCAATTCATATACAAAAGCTCGCTTTGAAAGAAGCTTTAACGCGTGTTGCTATTTTATCTAATGAAAAAATTAAGGGTATTACCTTTGATATTAATGAAAATAGTTTGAGAATCAGCGCTCATAATCCCGAGCACGATGAAGCTGAAGAAGAAATAGCCATAGAATACATGGGATCTCCTATTTCTATAGGCTTTAATTCACAGTATTTATTGGATGCTGTTACTAATTTAGATTCTGAATTTGCAGTTTTAACTTTAGCTGCCAATGGTAGCAGTTGTTTTATTGATGAATCAGAACACTGTGCTTATAAATTTATTGTTATGCCTATGACGCTTTAGTTTTCCTAACAATTTGTAAATAAAGTATTTTTCAAGTTTTTTTGTTGAAAATTTAACTGCTTGATAACTCTCAATAAATCTATTTACTCTAAAAAAATGATAACTAAAACTAATTCACCTCTTGAAATCTCTGTTGAAGCTGGCACTAAATATTCTTGGTGTAGCTGTGGTTTTAGTAAAAATATGCCCTTGTGTGATAATGCTCATCGTGAATTTTCAGATAAGAAGTCTGTTAAATTTATAGCCGAAGAAACTAAAGCTATTTTTTTATGTGGCTGTTCAGAAACAAATACGCCTCCTTATTGTGATGGCAGTAATAATTGTAGGTCATAAAGTGGCGATAGAAATAGAACATAAATTTTTATTAGCTAATAATGATTGGCGTAATGATGTTAGTTATTCAGTTAAATATAAACAAGGCTATTTAAATTCAGTTGCAACGAGTTCCATAAGAGTAAGAATTAGTGATAATCATGCTTGGCTCAATATTAAGAGCGCTACTATTGGAACGCAACGTCATGAATATGAATATGAAATTCCCTTATCTGATGCGCAAGAAATAATTACTAATTTATGTAAAAAACCTATTATTGAAAAAACTCGTCATATTGTTATTAATGAGGGCAATACTTGGGAAATAGACGAGTTTGAAGGTGATAATATGGGTTTAATTGTTGCTGAAATTGAACTACCAGAAGTTGGAGCTGTTTTTTCAAAGCCTAATTGGTTAGGAGCAGAAGTTACTTCTGATCTTCGCTATTACAATAATAATTTAGCTAACCATCCTTATTCAGTTTGGTAATATCATTTCTAAGCATAAGATTGATTTCTTACTCTAATTTGATCATCGTGCTTTGTCACATTCTCTAGTTAGTTTTCTTTGTTCATAACTGCAATGATAATTACTAAGCTAAATATTAGCTCTGTACGTAACATTATTCTGGCTGCGGTATTTCCCTCGCCGACATTAAATTTTATTATTGGTAAAAATGCTAGTGGAAAAACTGCTTTTCTTGAGGCAATTTTTTTATTAGGACGCATTAAGTCTTTTCGTTCTTCATCAATAAAATCAGTTATTAATTCATCATATTTAGAATTGGTTGTTTCTGCTGAAATATTGCAGATGAATGGTGCTACAGCCCATTTAGGTGTTCAAATTGACAGTAAAAACTATTGTTGTCGTATTAATAATCAAACTACCCATAAAAAATCAGATTTTGCTTATGCCTTACCTTTACAAGTTATTCATCCTAAAAGTTATGAATTACTTGATGCTGCACCTCAATTAAGGAGAGAGTTTTTAGATTGGGGGGTTTTTAATGACAATGAAAACTTTTTATTAGTTTGGCGACATTATAAAAAGTGTTTAGCGCATCGTAATTCATTATTGAAGACTCGATCCGTTAATCAACTTAATGTTTGGAATAACGAATTGGTTAATTACGGTACAATGGTAAATAATTACCGACAAAATTATTTACTTAAATTTAAACCAGTCTTTATAGAAATTGTTGCTAGGTTTCTTGACCTTAACGACGTTGAATTAAAGTATCTGTCGGGATGGAATACCGATAAGGAACTCGATTATGTTTTTATAGAAGATTTTGATAAAGATCTTCGTTTCGGATTTACACATAGTGGACCCCATCGCGGTGATATACAAATAATGGTTGCGGGTCGCTTAGCCAAAGACTATGTTTCTAGGGGCCAACTAAAATTATTAGTGATGAGTTTAAAGTTAGCTCAGATGCAGTTACTTAAAAATCAACATAGTAATATTGGTTGTTTTCTTATTGATGATTTTGCAGCTGAATTAGATGTCATCAATAGAGCTAAATTACTCAACTATTTAGTTGAGTTAGAATGCCAAGTATTTATAACAACGACTGAGCAATCTGATTTTGGTGATCTAACTGATATTAAGAATTACAAAATGTTCCACGTGGAACACGGCAATATAATACAAGTGTAATGTTTCATGTGGAACATTCACAACTACAGTAAAGTGAGAGAATTATGACCAACATTAACGAACAATATGATAGTTCAAATATACAAGTTCTAAAGGGATTGGATGCAGTTAGAAAAAGACCTGGAATGTATATTGGTGATACAGATGATGGATCAGGATTACATCATATGGTGTTTGAAGTAGTTGATAACTCAATTGATGAAGCTTTAGCTGGATATTGTAAAGAAGTAAAAGTTGTTATACATAGTAATGGTTCGGTAACAGTTTCAGATGATGGTCGAGGAATACCAGTAGATATACATAAGGAAGAAGGACGATCAGCAGCAGAAGTTATTATGACGATACTACATGCGGGTGGAAAGTTCGACGATAATGCTTATAAGGTATCTGGGGGCTTGCATGGTGTTGGCGTGTCAGTAGTGAATGCCTTATCCGAAGAGTTAAATTTAGAAGTGCGTAAAAATGGGCTACTTTATAAGCAACAATATCGTATGGGTAATCCAGTAGCTCCATTGGAGTCTGTAGGGCCAGCAGACGGATCAGGTACACTCATTAATTTTAAACCAAGTTCAGAAACTTTCACTGACACAGAGTTTCATTATGATATTTTGGCAAAAAGATTACGTGAATTATCTTTTCTTAATTCAGGTGTACGTATAAGCTTGAATGATGAAAGGACAGACAGGCAAGATATATTTGAGTTTGAGGGTGGAATCAGTGCATTTGTAGTGCATCTTAATAAGAATAAAACACCCTTGTTTCCTGAAGTCTTCCATTTTGTTGCTGAAAAAGAAGGTGTAACAGTAGAAGTTGCGATGCAATGGAATGACTCTTATCAAGAAAATGTGTTTTGTTATACTAATAATATTCCCCAACGTGATGGGGGTAGCCATTTAGCAGGGTTCAGAGGAGCATTAACTCGAACTATCAATCAATATATTGAAGCGAGTGGTTTAGCTAAGAAAGAAAAAGTATCTACTACGGGTGATGATGCGAGAGAAGGTTTAACAGCGGTGCTATCAGTTAAAGTACCTGATCCTAAATTTTCATCACAAACAAAAGATAAATTAGTGTCTTCAGAAGTGAAACCTCTAGTTGAATCGACTATGAATGAAAAGTTACAGGAGTTTTTACTAGAAAAGCCACAAATAGCAAAATCGATAGTCGGTAAAATTATAGATGCGGCTCGTGCTAGAGAAGCAGCACGTAAGGCTAGGGAAATGACTCGTAGAAAAACGACATTAGACATAGCTGGACTACCAGGAAAACTGGCAGATTGTCAGGAAAAAGATCCAGCGTTGTCTGAATTGTTTTTAGTGGAAGGGGATTCAGCAGGTGGTTCAGCAAAGCAGGGTAGGGATCGACGTACCCAAGCGATATTGCCGTTAAAAGGTAAGATTCTAAATGTTGAAAAAGCACGCTTTGATAAAATGATTTCTTCAGAAGAAGTAGGGACATTAATTACAGCATTAGGCTGCGGTATAGGTAAAGAAGAATATAATCTAGAAAAGTTACGTTACCATCGCATTATTATCATGACAGATGCGGATGTTGATGGCTCGCATATTAGAACCTTATTATTAACGTTTTTTTATAGACAATTACCTGAGATAGTTGAGAAAGGTTATATCTATATTGCACAACCTCCTTTATATAAAGTTAAAAAGGGTAAACAAGAGCATTATGTTAAAGACGATGCTCAATTGAATGAATATTTAATTCAATTGGCATTAGATAAGGCTCAATTATTTACAGATGAAACAGCTCTGCCAATACAGGGACAAGGCTTAGAAAAATTAGCAAAAGAATATACTGGAGTCGTAAGTGTAATTAATCGTTTATCCAGACGTTATGACGATGTGTTTTTAGAACAGTTTTCATATATGGAGGTCATTACAGATGAAATTAAACAAGATCAGCAAAAGCTTGCTGCATGGTTTGGAAAACTTCAGCAACAATTAGAGGAGTCTGAAACTAAAGCCCTATTTAATATAGAACTAGAATATAAAGGCAATAATGATTTCACTGCAATCATAAATAAGCGTTTGCATGGTATTACTAAAACATTTGTTTTACCGTCATCTTTCTTTAATGGTAAAGATTATCAAAAAATAGCCCAATACGCTCAGGATACCCTGGGTATGTTTAATGAAGGCTCATATATGCAAATGGGTGAGCGAACCTACCCTGTCACTAGCTTTAAACAAGCCTTTGAATGGATGATGAAGGAAATTAAAAAAGGCCAACACATACAACGTTACAAAGGTTTAGGTGAAATGAACCCAGAACAATTATGGGAAACAACATTAGATTCTAATAATCGTAGGTTGTTACAAGTTAGAATCGAAGACGTCATTGCTGCAGATGAAATATTTACAACCTTAATGGGTGATGTCGTAGAGCCACGACGTGACTTTATCGTTAAAAACGCATTAGATGTAACTAATTTGGACGTTTAATTATGCTTAATTATCCTAATATTGATCCAGTCATATTCAGCATAGGACCTGCAAAAGTACATTGGTACGGGCTTATGTACGTCATTGGCTTTGCAGCTGTATGGTTTTTAGGACAAATAAGGGCTAAACAACCGTGGTCGCCTATCAAACCAGAAACTATAGAAGATTTAGTCACTTACGGGGCTATAGGGGTCATTTTAGGGGGAAGAATTGGCTATATTTTATTTTATAATTTTAGTGAATTTATAAGTAACCCGTTGATATTATTAAAAATATGGCAGGGAGGTATGTCTTTTCATGGGGGAATGTTAGGAGTATTTATAGCAATGCGGTTTTTTTCAAAAAAGCATCAATGCTCTATGCTGCAATTAACCGATATTATTGCACCATTAGCTCCTATAGGATTAGGTGCTGGTCGTATTGGAAACTTTATTAATTCAGAGTTATGGGGTCAGGTCACTCAAGTACCTTGGGGAATGGTATTCCCAAACGGTGGCCCATTAGCACGACATCCTTCACAGCTTTACGAAGTGTTTTTAGAAGGAATTATTTTATATATTTTGCTTAATCTATATTCAAGAAAACAAAGACCTGTTGGAGCAATTACAGGACTTGCTTTGTTTTTGTATGGATGTTTTAGATTTTTTGTAGAATTTTATAGAATGCCAGACGCTCAACTTGGATATTTGGCATTAGATTGGGTTACTATGGGGCAGATATTGTCATTGCCTATGATTATATTAGGAGCAATATTGTTTTTTTATTCAAATAAAAAAGAAATTACTAAAAAATACGAAAGTTAATTAAAAAAGAGGGTAAATCATGCTTTGGTTAAAGGCGTTACACTTAATTTTTATGGTTACTTGGTTTGCTGGATTATTTTATCTACCTCGCTTATTTGTTTATCATGCGCAAAGTACCGATGAAATAAGTCATGAACGATTTAAGATAATGGAACGTAAATTATTTTACGGCATTATGACGCCAGGAATGATAGCGACCCTTATATTTGGTATTTGGATGTTAGTTGATTATGCTTGGTTACTTTATGGTAACTCTTGGTGGTTAACAATAAAGCTTACCATGCTAGGATTAATGGTGGCCTACCATTGCTTATGTGGTCTTTGGCTAAATGATTTTAAGCATGACCGCAATGTACATAGTCATATTTATTATCGTTGGATGAATGAAGTCCCCGTCTTATTTTTAGTAGGCATCATTATTTTGGCAGTCGTTAAGCCTTTTTGAGCGTCAGACGATAGTGATATAAAACGTAGTTTTGAGGATTAGTAAGGCTTTAAAGCCCTAATTGCGTAGATATACAATTATAGGAAATTAAAATAAGACGCTTCATTTAGAGGATTGATGTGGCCGACTGAGCGTTTATTCGCTCAGCCATTATACCAACCATTAACTTGAAGTTTTTTATACAGTTATAGTTTACTAGAGGTAGTAAAAAGAATAGGGACTTATTCAGCTAAACTATCTACTTTTGCTAGTAGCGTAACTAATTCACCTTTTTTATATAAATCAGTAATAATATCACAACCCCCGACTAACTCTCCATTGATATACAACTGAGGATAAGTTGGCCAGTTTGAATAATCTTTAAGAGCTTCACGTAGTTCAGGATCTTCAAAGATATTCACTGATACATATTTTGCATTACTAGCAGTTAAAATTTGCACTACTTGGCCAGAAAAACCGCATTGTGGAAAATCAGGAGAACCTTTCATATATAAAACAACTGGATTATTTTCAAGTTGATCTTTAATTCTTTCTATAACGCTCATATTCGTATTCACTCAAACAAAATAAAAAAGGATTTTAGCAACTTTATTAGCTTTAAAAAAGCTAATCTTGTTAGTCAGTGCTTGCCTGATACTACATTGATACTTATAATCAAACATTTTTATTATCAGCTAGCGAAATTTAGTAGCTAACCTTTAAAGGCCAAATGTCATGACCAGCCATATTATGCCCACTTACGGTCGTTTACCGGTTACTTTTGAACGAGGTGAAGGTGCGTGGTTATTTGATGAAAACAGTAATCGTTATCTGGATGCTTTATCAGGTATAGCTGTTTGCAGTCTAGGTCATGCACACCCTGCTGTGCATAAAGCTATATGCGAGCAAAGTAAAAAATTACTACATACGTCAAATTTATATAAAATTCCTGCTCAAGAACAACTAGCGGATCGCTTGGTTAATAAGAGCGGTATGGATAATGTTTTTTTCTGTAATTCTGGTGCAGAGGCGAATGAAGCAGCAATAAAGTTAGCACGTAAATATGGTCATGAACGCGGTATAGAAAAGCCTGAGATTATAGTCACGGAAAAAAGTTTTCATGGACGTACCTTGGCTACATTGAGCGCGACTGGAAATACTAAAGTTCAAAAAGGTTTTGCGCCATTAGTTGAGGGTTTTATTCGAGTTCCTTACAACGACATTAGGGCTATTGAATCAGCAGTTAAGCAAAATAAAAATGTAGTCGCTGTGCTGGTTGAACCCATACAGGGTGAAGGCGGGATTAATATTCCTGCACCAGATTATTTAAGTAATCTTCGTGATTTATGTGATGAACATGATTTACTCATGATGTTGGATGAAATTCAAACCGGTGTAGGACGAACCGGTAAATTCTTGGCTTTTCAACATAACGATATTTTACCAGATGTTTGTACTATGGCTAAAGCACTAGGGAATGGTGTACCTATTGGCGCTTGTTTAGCAAGAGGAAAAGCTGCAGAACTTTTGACTGCAGGTGCACATGGTTCAACATTTGGTGGCAATCCTTTGGCTTGTAGTGCCGCTTTAGCTGTTATAGCTGTTTTGGATGAAGATAATCTAATTGAGCAAGCTGAACAAAAAGGAAATGCTATTTGCTCTGGCTTTACTGAGAACTTGCAGAAAAATACCCATATTGTAGACATACGTCACAAAGGTTTGATGATTGGCATTGAACTTGATAAACCCTGTACTGATTTAGTTAAATTAGCATTGCAACAGCATTTATTAATAAATGTGACTAATGAAACTACGATTCGACTACTACCTCCCTTAATTATAGACAAGCAACAAATTAACATGTTGATTGATATACTATCTACTTTGATAAATGAGTTTACTCAATAAGTACCAGATTGAATTATGAATATGAATCCCAGACATTTCACTAGCCTACTTGATTTATCCAGCGAAGAGTTTCGGCACATTATCCATAGAGGTATAGAACTTAAAAATAACCGTGACCCTAATTATCAGCCCTTAAAAGGTCGTGTGTTAGCGATGATTTTTGAAAAGTCATCAACTCGTACTCGAATTTCATTTGAAGCAGGTATGGCTCACTTTGGAGGAAGCGCTTTATTTTTATCACCTAGAGATACACAACTAGGACGAGGTGAGTCTTTGCGTGACAGCGCTAAAGTTATATCTAGTATGGTTGACTGCATCATGTTAAGAACCGACAAACATGAAACGGTAACAACATTTGCTCAGTATTCTAGTGTTCCAGTCATTAATGGTTTAACTGATTTACAACATCCTTGTCAGTTACTAGCTGACATGCAGACCTATTTTGAGTTTCGTGGTGATATTCGTGGAAAAACTGTGGCATGGATAGGTGATGGTAATAATATGTGCCATTCATATCTACAAGCCGCGACTTTGTTGGATTTTACTTTACATATTGCCAGCCCTGCTCAATATCAACCATTACCTGAATATGTCAGTGCTGCAGGTAAGCATGTTAAATTTTTTGATAGCGGAATAGCTGCAGCTAAAAATGCAGATCTTTGTGTAACTGATGTTTGGGCAAGCATGGGTCAAGAAGAAGAGCAAAAACAACGCGAACTAGCCTTTAAAGATTATCAAATTAATGCAGAAATCATGAATGCAGCAAACCATGATGCACTTTTTATGCATTGTTTACCTGCTCATCGTGGTGAAGAGGTGACCTCTGATGTTATTGATGGTCCACAAAGTGTGATTTATCCAGAGGCGGAAAATCGTTTGCACGTCCAAAAGGCTTTATTGGAATTTCTTCTAAGTAGTTGAAAAAATAAAGAGTATATAAAATAAATGATAAAATTGATTTAATAGATTTTGGATAAATAGATTCTATATTCAAAAATTAACCCGATTTATTTACAATTTGGCAACCTAACCTAAAACTATAGCCGTGAAAAAATTACTTAGTAATATCTGTATGTTAATCATCAGCGCAACAACTACTATTGCTATGGCTGATATTGTTTATGTAAACGATGCGCAGAACTTATCGCTATATGACGCAGCAACCAGTCATAGTAATGTAATAAAAGTTCTAGCCACTGACACCGCCTTGACTGTTCTTGATAAGAAACCAAAAAATGGTTTTATTAATGTTCAGTTAACGGATGGTACAGAAGGTTTCATAAAGGCACGCTTTACCAAAGCGGAACCTCCTGAGATCGACCCTAAAGATAGTACTAGTAAAGAAATGTCGATATTGCAATCAAATAATGTGACCTTACGTGCCGAATTATCAGCTTTAAAAGAAACTCTAACTCCGGGTACTACTCTTGAGAAATCATTAGCCATTGAGCGTGACAAATTAACGCGTGAATTAAATGAGCTGAAGAAAACCATGGCTAGCTCTTCGCAATTAAGAAATGAGCGAGATGAATTACAAGAGCGCGTCGTTAATGTTGAGCGAGACTTACAACAATATAAACTTGAAAATCAAGCCTTAAAAGATACTGCCAGTCAGGACTGGTTTCTTTACGGAGGTTTACTTTCATTATTTGGTGTATTGCTAGGCTTTATATTGCCAAAACTCGGTTGGAGACGTAAAAATAGTTGGGATTCTTTTTAAGGGAAAAGGGAAGCCTATACTTTCATAATCTTCACACTTTTACATTAGTTACTAAAATCTTATAAATATCAGGAATTGATCACATGGCTCGTTCAGATGACCACAACACCCGCAACTTTTCATCTTTAGTCGTTGATGGCATGGAGAGGGCACCTAGTCGAGCTATGTTGCATGCTGTCGGCTTTAAAAATGAAGATTTCAAAAAACCACAAATTGGTATAGCTTCAACGTGGAGCATGGTTACACCTTGTAATATGCATATTAATAAGTTGGCCGATGCAGCAGGGTTTGGTGTCGATCAAGCCAATGGTAAAGCGGTTATATTTAATACTATTACCATATCTGATGGTATTTCTATGGGTACCGAGGGTATGAAGTATTCGCTGGTATCTCGTGAAGTGATTGCCGATTCAATTGAGACTGTGGTAGGTTGCCAAGGCTTTGATGGTGTGGTTGCTATTGGTGGCTGTGATAAAAATATGCCTGGTTGTATGATTGCTATCTCGCGCTTAAATCGTCCAGCGATTTTTGTTTATGGTGGCACTATTATGCCGGGTTGTCATAAAGATAAAAAACTCGACGTAGTTTCGGTTTTTGAAGCGGTAGGTGCAAGAGCTAATAATCAAATTGATGATGCTGAGCTTGCTGAAATTGAGGCCAAAGCTATTCCTGGCGCAGGCTCTTGTGGTGGTATGTATACAGCTAATACTATGGCTTCTGCAATTGAAGCTTTAGGAATGAGTTTGCCGAATAGTTCTGCTCAAGCTGCCATTTCTAATGATAAAAGATTAGATTGTGAACGGGCTGGCGCAGCAGTTTTAGAATTATTAAAAAACGATATAAAACCTAGCGATATCATGACAAAACCAGCCTTTGAAAATGCTATTACTATAGTGATTGCTTTGGGAGGTTCCACTAATGCGGTTTTGCATATCTTAGCGATGGCCAACGCGGCTAAAGTAGATATTACTTTAGATGACTTTACTCGAATTGGTAAACGTGTACCTATGTTAGCTGATTTAAAACCTAGTGGTCGTTACCAAATGGCCGAACTGATTGAAATTGGGGGCATACAGCCACTCATGAAAATTTTATTAGATCAAGGTTTGCTACATGGTGATTGCTTAACGGTTACCGGTAAAACTTTGGCTGAAAATTTAGCCGATGTAAAGCCATATCCGGAAGGTCAAGATATGATTCATCCATTGGCTGATCCTATTAAAAAAGACAGTCATTTAGTGGTGCTATATGGCAATCTAGCACCTGCTGGTGCCGTTGCAAAAATTACTGGTAAAGAGGGTTTGCGTTTTGTTGGAACAGCCAAAGTATTCGATGCTGAGGAACAAGCGTTACAAAGTATATTAAATGGCGATATCGTAAAAGGCGATGTGATTGTTATTCGTTATGAAGGACCTAAAGGTGGCCCGGGTATGCGCGAAATGCTATCACCTACTTCTGCCATTATGGGTAAAGGCTTAGGTAAGGAAGTCGCCTTAATTACTGACGGTCGTTTTTCTGGTGGTACCCATGGTTTTGTTGTTGGCCATATCACTCCAGAAGCTTATGTGGGTGGCCCATTAGCTATCATTGAAAATGGTGACACCATCACAATTGATGCAGAAACTAATGAATTGAAATTAGATATCAATGAACATGAAATAGCTCGTCGCTTAGAATCATGGAAGCAACCTGCTCCACGTTATACGCGTGGTGTATTGGCTAAATATGCAAAATTGGTAAATTCAGCGTCTCAAGGAGCAGTAACTGATAATTTGGATTGAGTTAATTAAATACAATCAAGTATTGGCTTCGTTTGCTGGGCTATCACTAAAGACGGTACAGTGTGAATAATGTTATTGGCTGTAGTTCGGGTTAGCGATAGCGAAAACCCCACAAAATCGTGGTGTGTCGGGTTACGGCTAACGCCTAATCCGACCTACGCAAGCTTTGTCCCTTGTTAAGCTGATAGCCGTTTGCTGATTAAATGCAAATGAAGCTAATCTTTATCACTTTAAACTGAATCGTTATGCAATCAGAAAAGTCATTTGTTAGTTGGTTTAGGGATTCATCTCCTTACATCCATGCTCATCGCAACAAAACCTTTGTTATATCATTTGGTGGAGAAGCTGTGCAGGCAGATGATTTTGATCATCATATACACGATATCGCTTTACTTAACAGCTTAGGTATACGTTTAGTTATAGTACATGGCATAAGGCCTCAGATAGACCAGCGACTTGAAAAACTTAACACTCCTGCTCTATTTCATAAAAATTTGCGTATTACAGATGATTTAGCTCTGCAATGTGTAAAAGAAGCTGCAGGATTAGTTCGTGTCGAAATTGAAGCATTGCTATCAATGGGCTTATCAAACTCGCCTATGGCTGGATCTAGTCTAAAAGTAGTGTCTGGAAATTATATTGTTGCTAAACCAATAGGGGTTATAGATGGCATAGATTATTGCCATACTGGTGAAGTTCGTCGTATAGATAGCGCTGCAATTCATCAACAACTTGATCAAAATACGGTAGTTCTAATTTCACCGATAGGATATTCTTTAAGCGGAGAGATTTTTAATCTGTCGGCAGAGCAAGTCGCTACCGCCGTTTCCATTGCTTTAAAAGCCGAAAAGTTAATTTTATTGACGGAACACAGTTACTGTAACCCTGAAGATGGGGAGCAAATTCGACAAATGACGACCGTTGAAACCGAGCATTTCTTAGAGCATCATAAAGGTATATCGGATCTGACTAAATTGCCGCTTAAAGCAGCGATGCAAAGTTGCCAAGCGGGTATTGACAGAGTTCATTTGATTGATCGCCATATTGATGGAGCTTTGTTGCAAGAGTTATTTAGCCGTGATGGTATTGGCACTTTGGTTAGCTCTGCACCTTTCGAAGTATTACGTTCCGCTAAGCTCGATGATATAGGTGGAATTCTCGAACTTATTAAGCCGCTAGAGAAACAAGGAATATTAGTCAAGCGCTCCAGAGAAAAAATCGAAATGGAAATAGCCGATTATATTGTTTTAGAAAGAGATGGTTTGATTATCGCTTGCGCAGCTTTTTATGCTAATGAACATGATTATTATGGCGTAATCGCTAGTCTTGCAGTCCATGCAAATTATCAAGGTGCTAGTCGCGGAGCTCGGCTATTAAGTTATGTTGATCAAAAAGCACTGGAAATGAAGCTGAAAACCCTATTTGTACTTTCAACTCAAACTATGCAGTGGTTTATTGAGAGAGGTTTTATAGTATCTGATATTGATAATCTACCAGAGCCACTTAAAGCGTTGTATAACCCGGAAAGAAACTCCAAAATTTTGCGTAAAGACATAGAAAGTAAAACTTCATGACTGACCTATCAATATTGCATATAACAGATTGTCATATTCTGCCTTGCATAAATGATACTTTTTTAGGCATTAATACCGAGTATTATTTTCGGGCGGTACTTGAACTTGCCTTAGAGGAAAATCGTCATTTTGATTTAATAATTGTTAGTGGTGACTTAGCTCAAGATCCTAGTCATGAAAGCTATCAGCGAATTTTAAAGTATCTTGAGGCAACTCAAATACCTTGTGTATGCTTACCGGGTAATCATGATGATCTTCAGTTTATGCAACAAGCATTTAATACTCCATTGGTAAATTGTCAAAAGCAATTTTTGTTAGGTAAGTGGCAATGTATTCTTTTGAATAGTCAGATAGAAGGGGAGTCTGGCGGCCGATTATCGAATCAAGAATTAAATTTTCTAGATGAATGTTTAAGTAGACATCCAGATTATCATGCTTTGATTGCAGTCCATCATCATTGTTTAGAAACTAAAAGCGCTTGGATGGATACCATGATGATAGAAAACAACCTAGAATTATGGACATTAATTAATAAGCACCCGCAGGTTAAGGCTGTTATTAACGGGCATATTCATCAGGTAATAGATGTTGAACACTTTGGCGTTCGTGTATTAGGTTCGCCATCAACTTGTTTTCAATTTAAACCCAATAGTCCTACTTTTAGTTTGGATGACAAAGTTGCACCGGGTTATCGTCAGATTACCTTGTGCTCGGATGGCAATATCCAAACATTCATTTCAAGACTGTCAGAGCCGTTAAAAGGTCTACAAATTGATAGCTTAGGTTATTAAAATCATGGGCTATCTGATCAATTAATTGGTAATTGTGGTTATAATGAGCCGTTATTTTCCTAACCTGATTTTCACTTTGTTTAGTCCAAGATTTTTAACATGAAATTATTAAGCCAATACCTATCGTTATGCTGGTTTAGAAATAATCCTGCCAATTTAGTACCATCAAAATCGTTTATGTGGAAAACGGTGGCGTTTTATCTTATTTCTGGCTGTATAGTTGAAGGTTTAATTTCTGATCCTGCTGATGGCTCACTAGAAGTTTTTTTACGGACTGTCATGGCATTTTCATCAGTCGCTGCGTTCTTGTTAGTCTTTAAAAAATGGCAATATTTTGATCAGTTGTTCATTGCCATTTTTGTCTGCGAAAATTTTATTATGACGCTGGCTACATTAACTGAAGGACTCTATTTTATAATGGTAATGAATCATCAGGAAAATGCTGAAGAAATTTCAATCGGCATTGGTGCATTGCTGGTTGTTTGGTATATAGCAATTGTGAGTTACATATTGCGGCAAGCATTTGAAGTAAAAATGAGCTTAAGCGTTATTTTAGCGATTAGTTATTTTATTTTAACTTATGGCATTCCTATGCTGTTTATGGATATTTAAAGGCTGATCTATACTCCTAAAAAGTATTATTCAGCCTTCAAAACTTGAAATTTGATAGCTTATAGTCATAATGACTTCAGCCAAACTCAAGATAAGAGAAATTAATTCCTAACATCATGTAATAATGACTTTAATTTTTGAAAACCTTAGTAGAGGTGAGTGTGAGTTTTTTTAATAAAGTTTTATTTCTTATAGCTTTTAGTCTATTTGTTCAAAATAGTCATGCGGCTTTAACAATTGAAATATCTGAGGGTGTTAGTAGTGCTTTGCCTGTTGCCATAGTTCCATTTTCTTCAACTGGCGCTCCAGTTAATATCAGTGCTGTAGTCAATGCTGATTTAGAACGTAGCGGTTATTTTAAAATGATGGCAGAACAAGCCATGCCGAGCAAACCTAACGCAGCATCTGCTGTCAATTTCAATGAGTGGCAAGCCGCAAGTCAAAATTATTTGGTTATAGGGCAATTAGCGGATGCCGGTGGTGGTCAATATAATATTCAGTTTCAATTATTTGATGTTTATAAAAGTGGACAATTGCTAGGTTATCGTATGACCTCTACAGCAGCTGATTTGAGGAAAACGGCTCATCATATTAGTGATCTCATTTTTGAAAAATTAACAGGTAAAAAAGGAGTGTTTAGTGGCCGTATTGCTTATATCACAACAACTAATCCTGCTAGTAAACAACAATCTCATCAACTTCAAGTGGCTGATGCCGATGGCTTTAACCCTCAGACTATCGCTACATCAGTTGAGCCATTAATGTCTCCATCGTGGTCGCCTGATGGTAAAAAAATAGCATACGTTTCTTTTGAAAGAAAAACAGCAGCCATCTATGTCCAAACTTTGGCTAGCGGTGAAAGAGCTCGAGTGGCTGAATTTCCTGGCATCAATGGTGCACCCGCTTGGTCACCAGATGGAACTCGATTAGCGCTAACTTTATCTAAAGACGGTAGCCCTGATATTTTCATTCTTAATTTATCTACACATGCTTTGACTAAATTAACTAGAAGCTTTTCTATTGATACAGAGCCTTCTTGGTCACCCGACGGCAACTCAATTGTTTTTACATCTGATAGGGGTGGAAAGCCTCAGATTTACATAGTTTCTAGCCAAGGTGGAGAGGAAAAAAGGCTCACTTTTTCAGGATCATACAATGCTAGAGCTAGCTTTTCTCCTGATGGCAGAAACTTGGTTATGGTGCATGGGAACGGTAATGACTATCGAATAGCTGTTATGGATATGTCAAATAAATCCATAAACGTACTAACGAGTGGTCGCTCGGATGAATCACCTAGTTTTGCACCTAATGGAAGCATGATACTTTATGCCTCCAAAAAAGGCGGCACCGCGTTTTTATCTGCTGTATCAATCGATGGTAAAATACAACAGAGGTTGCTTTTTAATAGCGGTGAGGTTAGAGAGCCTTCTTGGGGCCCTTAAATTTAAAGATTACTCAAAATATTTTTACAATTCACATTTCAACTAGAGAATCAAAAATGAAACTAAATAAAACGATAATCGCATTAGCAATAAGTGCATTAGTACTATCTGCATGTAGTGATACTGACGAAAAAGACACTAGTTTATTAGATGGTAATTTAAATGCTAATAGCGGTATTAACGATGCATCTACCAGTGGCCTAAATAAAGGTTATGGCATGAATGGTTCGGCGATGAGTGGTAATGGCGATTACGCTAGCACTTTAGGCCCTGAATTTAATGATCCTAATAACCCATTATCAAAACGTACTATTTATTTCATGTTAGATAGTAGTGAAGTGATGCCAGATTTCATTAATGTTATATCAGCACATTCACAATACTTAATAGCGAACCCTGCGCAGCATATTACCTTAGAGGGTAATGGAGATGAACGTGGATCTCGTGAATATAATATTGCTTTAGGTGAGCAGCGTGCGAAATCTGTTGCTAGCTTAATGAAAGCTCGTGGCGTTTCTGAAAGCCAACTCAATATAGTCAGTTATGGTGAAGAGAAGCCAGCTGTCTTAGGTAATAACGAGGCGGCATGGGAAAAAAATCGTCGTGTTGAAGTTGCTTATCAACCAAGGTAAGTAAATGAAAAAAACTAGCCTTATTTTGCTGTCATTTATTTTTAGCAGTGCTTATGCTGAGGTGCCTGTCGTTATAGATCATTCATTATATCCACAGTCTTCGGCTCCTAATAATTCAAGCAATACTCAATCGTCAACTACTTTGTTTGAGTTAATGGGACGTTTAGAGCAGATGCAATCTGAAGTTCAACAACTTACAGGTAAGATTGACGAACAAGCCAATCGAATTGATGAATTAAAAAAACATCAGGGCACAATGTATTCAGATTTTGATGAGCGTCTGCAAAGCATAGAAAATAAGGCTAGTGGTGTTATAGCAAACTCTACTGAAACAGTAAAACCTAGCAGTATTAATAGTAACGCTAAAGAAATGCAGCCAGCTACGACTTCAACAGTAGTAGTTCCGACCATTCCAGCGCAAAAAAATATACAGTCTAGTAAGGATGCTGACAGCCCAGCACCAGTAGCACCTAAATCACAGAACGATTCGCTAAAAAGCCAAGCCAATACCCCTGATAAACAGGGCTATTTTATGGCTTATGATGAACTTAGAAATGGGCATACACTTCAATCTATAGAGCAATTTAAAGCGTATCTTAATCATTATCCAACAAGTGAATATGCTAATAATGCGCAATATTGGTTAGGTGAGGCTTATAGGGTTAATCAAGATAATGTTTCGGCTCGGAAAGCATTTAATGACGTACTCGAGAAATATCCTGATAGTGCAAAAGTACCTGATGCTATATTAAAGCTCGGATATATTGAGTTGGATCAAAATAATTTAGCAAAAGCAAACGGGTATCTTAATCGTATTATTACTGACTATCCTAAATCACCTGCAGCGATACTTGCATCAAAGAAACTAGCCAAAATTAGTGAAGCAACTCATTAGTTATGAGCAGTCTTCGCATAACTGAAATTTTTTATTCTCTACAAGGCGAGTCAAATACAGTAGGAATTCCCACTGTATTTATTCGACTTACCGGGTGTCCATTGCGATGCGTTTATTGTGATACCGCCTATGCCTTTACTGGCGGTAAGAAGATAAGCATCAATGAAATTATTACTGAAGTTGAACAATATAATACCCCATATATTACGGTGACAGGTGGAGAGCCACTAGCACAAGCAGCTTGTATCGAATTACTGGTAGAGTTACTTAATAAAAATTTTAAGGTTTCACTTGAAACGAGTGGCGCTATTGATATTAGCAACGTTGATCAACGCGTTATAAAGGTTATGGATCTTAAAACACCGAGTTCAGGTGAGCTTAATAAAAATCAATATACAAACATCCAATATCTTAATAGTAAAGATCAAGTTAAATTTGTTATCAGCAATGATGAAGACTATAACTGGTCCAAAACTATTTTGACTGAATATGAGTTGACTAATCATTGTGAGGTCTTATTCTCACCAGTGATGGGGATACAAAATCCAACTGAACTTGCTGAAAAAATACTTCGCGATAGACTGCCTGTTCGATTTCAAATTCAATTACATAAGCTGCTTTGGAATGACGCTCAAGGCAAATAAATTATCATGCAAAAAAAAGCCATTATTCTGCTATCAGGTGGATTAGATTCAATTACAGTTCTTGCTCTTGCAAAACAACAAGGCTATCAATGTTACGCCTTAAGTTTTGATTATGGCCAGAGACATAATGCAGAATTAGTAGCTGCTGCTCAAATAGCAAAAGATTACCAGGTTATCGAGCATAAAATAATTAAGCTTGGTCTAGGAAGCATAGGTGGTTCAGCATTAACCGACGAAAACATTGCGGTGCCTAGCAAGCTTGAAGCTGGTATACCGGTCACTTATGTTCCAGCTAGAAATACTATATTTCTTTCCTTTGCTTTAGGATGGGCAGAAGTATTAAAGCTAAGTGATATTTTTATAGGTGTTAACGCAGTGGATTATTCAGGATATCCTGATTGTCGACCAGAGTTCATTAGTGCTTTTCAGAAATTGGCTAATTTAGCTACAAAGGCGGGTGTCGATGGCGATTCTTTTCATATACACACTCCTCTAATTTCGCTAAGTAAAGCTGATATTATCAAACAAGGCATTGCTTTAGGTGTTGATTACAGAAAGACCGTTTCCTGTTACTCAGCAGATGAGCAAGGGGAGGCTTGTGGAATATGTGATGCATGCCGTATAAGAATCACAGGATTTTCCGAAGCCAATGTAGAAGATCCAACACGATATCAGAAAAAATAAAAAAATATTGCATAGTTCAAATATATCATTATAATGGTCAATCTTTGTTGGGTCGTTAGCTCAGCCGGTAGAGCACCGCACTTTTAATGCGATGGTCGCGCGTTCGAATCGCGCACGACCCACCACCAAAGATCAAATGAATTAAGCACTTACGATTAGTCGAAGTGCTTTTTTTATGTCTAAAATTCCTTCACGTTGCAAATA
>Ga0214182_1000130_pt1 | contig 36084 bp, 50 predicted proteins | sample TroBogEpilimnion_8_FD_153020 | JGI IMG/M metagenome (GOLD analysis project Ga0214182, IMG submission 153020) | Freshwater microbial communities from Trout Bog Lake, WI - 14NOV2007 epilimnion | ecosystem: Environmental > Aquatic > Freshwater > Lake > Epilimnion/Euphotic zone | place: Trout Bog... | reverse complement strand
GGACGTGGCAGTTCGCCATTGGGTCAGGGCGTAGTCGATGGCCTTGCCGCCTGTGTAGTGCCTGTATATGCCTTGATGTTCTAAAGCTGTCTTGTGGCTATGGCAACTTGTGCATAAGGATTGAAAGATGTTGTCATAGAACGCTTCTTTGCCGATGTCGTTCCAACTGAATAGGTGGTCAACTTGGACCGCTTGCACTATGCGACCTTGGGTAACGCATCCAGCGCACAAAGGTTCACGACTTAATTGCGCGGCGCGAATCCGCTTCCATGCGGCGGCGTCGTACATTGCGTTGAACTGGCGTCTGTCTTGCGTTGCTTTGGCTTTGTATGTGTCTTTGCCACCGTGTCCAATGCAGAATGTGCTTAACCGACTGCGGTTTTCTTTGCAGCCAAGTGAAGCGCATTTAGTGTTTGATGGAAGTGTTGGCATATGTGGTGGGGTACTCGCTGCGTCTGGTGTCTCTTTATATGCCTTGTCTAGAACAAGTAACCAGCATCCGCTTTTCCCCGTAAGTTAATTGTCCGATGGCGGCGGCGATTCAATGATATGGATTGGGTTGTTGTCTATCCAAATGTCAATGTCAATCCCGTTGCGTTCGCAATAAGGCAACTTGGCTTCACCTTTGGTTTCGATTACGCAATCCTTACCAATGATTTTGCCGATTGAATCGTAAAGGTTGGCCAGTTCATCGGGGTCTGTGCTGTGCGTTACACAATAAACCTTGTCTTTACGCAACCAAACCAATTGGATAAACACGTTCCAGAACTTTGGGTCGGCGCTGTATGTTTTGTGATAGTCAAGCGCAAACGTCAATTTGCCTTGCTTTTTTTCGTTGACTTCGAATTGTTGGGCTTCAAACATGGTTGAGAATGGGCCATGTTCGTCTTTATACCAACCGTCAGGCTTTTTAGCGTAGTGCATCGTTCATTTCCGGTAATTTCACATCATTAGGCCACAATCCAAGCAATTGTAGTTTTTTTACGGTTTTGATGTGTGCATTTTCCCAAATTTCCATTCTTTGGGCTTTTGATAGTCTTGAACCTTGGTCAATCATAGAATGGCAAGTCTGACAAAGTGCGGCGACCATGTTGTCGTCGGCTTTGATGGAACGACCTTTTCCAAATCCCCAATTGGTGTGTGCGGCTTGCGTTTCGCCGTATTGTCCGCAATGTTGACAATTTAGCGTTGCCACGGCCATCAATAGGCGCTTGGAACGGATGTAATTACGTTTCGGGTAGTTTTCTGGACATGTTTGGCGATCCGGCGACGAATCCGAAGGGGTGGCCGACGCGCAAGGTTTCAGACTTTGTAAGCCGATTTGAAGGTGGCAAAAACCTGCAAGCAGGTTCCGAAGATGGCTCGCCATATCGAATTCTTAAAGTGAGTGCCGCTACTTCTGGTCAGTATCGCGAATCGGAAAGTAAACCCTCACCAGATGGCTACAAACCGCCGCAGTCTCACTTGGTTCGCGCGGGCGACATGCTGTTCTCTCGCGCCAATACTGAGGAGTTGGTTGGCGCAACTGCAATTGTTGACGCCACCAACGGTCAAACGTTGCTACCAGACAAGTTATGGCGCTTTGTATGGGCGGAGAAGGTGGAACCACTTTACATGCATGCTCTCTTCCAATCGCGTCATGTTCGGCGAGAGTTGGGAGCACTTTCGTCTGGTACCAGTGCGTCAATGCGAAACATTTCTCAGGGCAAGCTATTTCAACTCGTCTTGCCGATTGCTCCATATCAACATCAGAAGCGATACGCGGAGCAGGCTTCCAATGCTCGCGCGATTTCTTTGCAACAGTCATCTGCAAAGGCAGTAGCGCAAGCGGCCTTTGACGCCATTTTGGCAAGGTCCTTTGGCGTTGGGCGTTAGTGCTCGAACTTCTTGCCCAGATCGCTGAATACTTGGGCCAAGTCAGTGACTTCCAACGGCCAAAGGTCTTTGGTCTGCGAAGGCATCGCATGCACTAAATAGTAGGCAAGCATTGATAGCGGCTGGCGGTAGAAATGATTGTCCGTGCGCCTCTCTTTGATCTTGTTGAAGACGAACGAATTGTTTTTGAGGTAATCCGCGATTGTGGTGGACGGATTGTCCGGGAGCCTGTCTGCGAAGGTGTCGATCACTAGCTGATTCGATCTCTCGACCTCGGGATCGATGCCAATCTCGCTTGTGTAGAGCTGACCAAGGGCGGTCAGCAAATCTGTCTGTGGCGCAGTTGCATGTTTCAGCTGCGCCATGGCCTGAGTGAAGAACTCATCAGTGGCCTCAATTAGGGCCATGCTTTTTGCAATCTTGCGTTTGACCGCCGGCTGAGCCGTTGTTTTCGGTTTATATAGGGTGTCGTGGGTCAGTTCGCTATGTGCATGTTGCAACAGCGTGCGGACTTGAATTTCACAGGGCGTGCCAGCTGGAATGATGATGCCGTTATGCTGAACATTGGAGTTTGCACGCACGACGTAGTGCATGGATTGGTATGAAAATTCGAGAGGCTTTTCCAGCCGCTCAGTTTCATAGTCCCGATCCTTGGAGTGAGTCCAAAAAGTGCCCAATTCTTCAAGGGCATTGCAAATAGTGGTGATGTCGGTTGTCAGCAGCACGACAAAGCGCATGCCGATCTTGTCAGTGATGTCACCATACGGATCGGTGTATGGCTTCTTCCGATGGAAGGCCTTGTCTACAAGTGTGGCTTCCTCTTTCAGTCTTGGCTTGACCGGGACTTTCAAAAAGTAGTCGAGTGACACTGGTGCCACCACCTCGCCAACTCTCTCGCAGATTTTTTGCCGCACGAAGTCACCCCACGCCGCGTAGATGGGGCGCTCAGTCCGCCATCGATCACGGAATTCGGCTTCGGTCACTCTTGATCTCTAATTTGGTCTCGCACGATGATCTCCGTCCATTTGGGTACCGAGCCATTGGGTAATGCTTCCCCGTCAATGGATCGCATCCTCACTCGATCTTGGAATTGCTCCACTGGTCCAGTCAATCGGATGTTGCCGGTAAATGTGACTTTGCGGTCGCGCAAGGCACTTTTGACCTCGCTGATGTCCTTGAAAATGGCTTCAACCGGAAAATTCTTGCTTTGCATGTAGGTGGAATATGAATCCTTCAATTCCGGCGCCTGCATGACAACATCAATTCCCGCGTTTGCGGCCCATGCAAGCAACCATTCTGTGAATTCGGTGGCTTCTTGTTTGCTGAAGTCTCTGGTTTGTAGTCCAAGCTGTACCACGCGCTGATTGTCTAGGCTTGGAACAACACGGCCAGATTTGTGGAAAACTTCACTTGAAAATTGGTCCACCAAAAACCGCTTCCAGCTTTCGGTGTCCCATCTTGCGCCCATATGTTCGGCTTCTTTGGCAATCTGGTGAATGATTGCGTGAAATAACGCATTTTGGTCATTCGTCCGTTTTTCGTCTTGTATTATCATTTCCAATCGCCTGTTGTTAGATAATGCGTCTTTGATTTTCGGCCAAATGTTTAATAAAAATTCATGCGCCTGTTTTGGGTCATGCAGAATTACTTTCATTATACCACCTCGACCACATATTGATTATTTGAAATAATATAATCGCGGGTTTTTTTAATCATGCGTTCGTATTCAGCGCGTGAAACACTTGAACGTTGTAAATCGTGGTATTCATACAAATCACGCAATGCTTGTAAACCTTTTGCAGTAGTCACCATTGATTTGGTTTTTTCATAACGTTGCGCCGCGGCCAACAGTTCGGCTTGCGCCACATCACAAATCGGCAGAACTTCGGGTCCGATGCCGTTTAGTCCCATTGTTTGGGCCAAGTTCAGCATATCGGTCAACGCTCGCCAATCGGCCACGGTTGCTTTGCCTTTGCTGAGTGATTCAAGCGCCGACAGTTCCAAAACCCGCAATTTGTCCAATGCGTCCTTGGTCGTGATGGCAGCGCCAGCGATAGCGTGGGCAATCGGGTCAATCAACGCGTAATGCTTGCGATTCGTCCGTTTACGCATTCCCAAAGCCCAAGTTTTTGATTTGAACCCGGTCAATGTCGTTGGCAAGTTGCCATTCGCGTTCGTTGCGGTTGGAATGTGACTTGACGATGTTTCCGGTCAGTTCAATCAAACCCATCTTTTGCATTTTTTTAAGGCGGCGACTGATTTGGTTTTTGTCTAGGTTGGCAACATAGCAAATCATTGACGCGCCCATTGGTCCGTATTCGCCCAAGGCTTCCAAGATACGCGGAATGTGGTTTGCGGTTACGTCTGGCGCTTGTGCGGCGGCTTGATGTGATGTGATGGGGTCGGATGCGCGGGCGTTTAGCATTTCTTTGGCAAAAAAGTTTTGTATTGTATTGATGACGTTCATGTGTTCTCCTTTGATTTATTTACCCAGCAAATCCAGTGATAAACAGTTCCTTCATCATTCCAATACCTGTCCCCAACTGCAAACAACCCAAAACAACGTGGGCATTGATGCGGTTTAAAGTCTTTTAAATATGTTTGTCCAACAATACTCATCTGTCTTCTCCATCAAAGTTTTCAATGTGTGTCTGCAAGTCAACGATGCGGGCAGTTTGGCGCTCCAGCATTGCGTCTTGGTTAGCCACGATTTTCTTGTAGCCGAGCAACTCACCCTCAAGCTCATGGATGCGATGCTTCAAGGCCCGTATTTCGCCTACTGGTGGTCGTTGCCACTGGTCGCCGTCCCATATCCAGCCTTCTTCAGTTAATGTATTTACAGCATCAACTCCCTGCTGGTCTTTTCGTAGCCGTTCATTTTCTTCACGCAACTGGCGCAACTGAAAAAGCAAATCACTTTCTCGGCTCCATGCGGCAATGGTTGGGTCGCTCATTTTTCTGCCTCCTTCTGTGGCAAAGTTTGTGTAATAAAGCGAAAAGCTGTGTCGCCGTCCTTGAGTAACACCGTGATTGTTGCGGCTTGCAAATCACTGCCGTAAATTAGCATCAGTGCTTCCATGATGCGTTGCGTTTCATTGTTCATGTGTTCTTCTCCTCGGCGTAGCCGTTCTTTTGCTTGAGTTTGGCTTCGATGGCTCTGATAGCGCCTTGCAAAGAGGCATATTCATCTGCGATGTAGTCCACATCATCATCCGTCAGCCCAACCCATTCACGCTCTGGTTGTGCCAGTTCTTCTTCGCAAGTGCTGCACTCGCTAATTTCAAACCAAGCAACCATCTCATCTAAAGCATCGTCAAGTGTTGGATAGGCTGCAATATCCCAACATTTCGGATAATGGATTGAATCAGCCAATGTTTGGCAATTCATCCAGAAGGTGGGTTGATCCAATATCTCTTCGCAGGCTTTGGCCGCCTCCTGTCTAGCCTCATCAATCGCTTCCTTTGTTCCATGTGTAGTCATAGTTGCATTGAGGGCACGTAACGCCATTTTCAGGGCCTTTACTTCATTCATTCTGTTTCTCCTGTTGCATCCAGCGCCATGCGTAGGGCTTCGTCTTTAGTCATAGCGGTGCATCCTCAAAGTTATCAGGGTTGAAGGGGACTCTGCCAGGTTTGTCAGGCAAGGGTGCGAGGGGGAAAGGCCAGTTACTCATTCTTAGCCTCCCTTAATGCTTTAAGTTCATTTCTCAGGCGTGTGTAGCCTGCGTAGTGCAGGGCCATCTCATAAGAGCCATCCTGTGCGCTCTGCCAATGTGCCTGTGCCTCTTTAATCTTTTCCATCTCAGCGAGTATTTGTTCTTCAGTCATGCTTCACCTCTGGCTTCAATTGCTTGTCGAACATGGGATTCCATTTGTACTGTTCCGCCATTAAACGCTATTGCATCCACCGCTAACTGAGCGCACACCTTTCGCTCATGCTGTGCTACCAGTTTGGCAAACTTTACGGGGTCTAATTCGCCAGCAACATAGTCACCATTGTTTTCAATAATCAAGGCTTGGTCATACAGTTTTGCAATTTGTTCGTCAGTCATGCTTCACCTCTTGCTCTGATTTGATTTGCAATTCCAACTGCTGTGCCGTTTTGAGGTGGGTGAGAAGTCAAGCTTATGTGCATTGCATAGCGTTGCTTTTCAGCAATTTCAATACACGCCTCACGCTCATGTTGTGCTACCAGTTCGGCAAAGGCTTTAAGATCATCATCATAAATACCGTCACAATATTCTGAGAAAAACTCATCAGTGCGCCGTTTTATGCCAACCTGTCTAGCCAACTCAATGATTTGTTCGTCAGTCATACTAAAGCCACCGCCAAAAACCAAGCCAACAAAACGGCGATAACAACCGCCAACCCATAGTCCAAGATTTTTTCCAAAATCATTTTGTTTCCAATCGTGTGATTTGATGTGCTAATAACCATTTGTCGCCAAGGATTCGGACGGACCGAACCCATGCGCGAATATTGTGCCGAACCAAGTGGCGCTCGATGTCTGGGCGGTCAAAATTGCGACGTGCGCGTTGAAGCATTTGTGTGTTCATGCGACCAACTTTGCAATGCGTTGTTTGGCGGTGCTGTAAGCCCATGTGGTGGCGGCTTTTTGAGTAGCAAAAATTTTTGAACGTTGTCGAACACCAAAATCGACAAAATCATGTTTAAATTTGCGGCCAGATTGAACCCATGCGGCGAATTCTGTGCCATTGTCGTTTGTGCCAACAATGAAACCAATTTCGCGTCCCTTGGAATCAAACTTACCGGAACCAACCCAAGTTTCCAGCATATTGTTAAAAGTAGTCATATCGTTTCCTCTTTTGTGTTGTCGATGTGTGATTCTAGTTTAGATTTCTAAACACTTTCAAGAGTTTTTTAAAAAAAAATCAAAAAAATTTAGGCGTTTTCCCTAATTTTCTTCAAAACTTGCAAGGCATCATCCACGGATTCGACCAAAAACGGTCGTGCGCCGGACCATTCGGACCACCAAGTCATTTGACTTTCGCGTAACGTGCGGGCGCTTGGAACTTTGTCACCGTCCTTGACTTCCATCAAAATGTTGACCCTTTTATAGCCAACAAGCAAATCAGGGCAACCACCGCCAACTTGCCCAAGTGATTGAACGGTAGCGCCAGCGTAACGCAAAGCGTCAATAATGCGGTTTTGGTTCGCATCGACTTTGGCGGCGCGTCTCATTGGTCCAACATTTCTTTCAGCTTCATGCGGTAATGATGGGCTTTTTCGGCGTCATCCAGCGCGTCGGGTTTGCGTCCCTGTCTCATGCTGTATTTGATTACGTTGCCTTTGAGAAACCCAATAAATTCGTCACGGGTCAAAACGGATTCCATCACTTCCCAAGGTTGAATTTTCATGGCGACGTAATGAATGCCACCGACTTGGCCTTTGTTGGCTTTTGCGGAAATGTTTTTCATTGCTTCGTCCATTTCAGGCGTCCAATCGTCCATCTTTGTTTCCTTTTAAAAAAACCACTTTGATTTCGTCCCAACGTTCATCGCTGGCTTGGAAAACACGGGCCATTGTTTCGTCCTTGATTGCCAGCGCCAGCGTTTTTGATACGGCGGCATCCAACAATTCGGCATTCATGACCACGGTTCGCCAATCTTTCGACCACTTCTTTTTAACCTGTCCAACGTAAAAAGTCATATCCGGCGCGTCCTTAATTGCGTGATTCGTTCAACAAGGGCGTTAGCTTCGGTTTTGCCGCGCTTTTTTTCGATTTCCCTTATTGTGTCCTTCCACCAAGCAATCGCCTCATTGCGGCCTAATTCCTTGGCCTTCTTGTCGAATCGCGCTTTCCATTCCCGCGCTTCCGATTGCCTCATAAATTCCAATTCCGTGTTGTCCATAGTCTTCAGTTTCTAAAAGTGCAATTTCAATCATGTGTTGGGGTATTGGTTGCCCGTCCTTGAGCTTGTCCAAGATACGGTTGGCTTCTTGGCGGGTCATACCTTCATTTTCATTTGTTGGACCAATTCCCGCAATTTTGCTTTGGCTTCGGCGGCTTTGATTTGTTCGTGAACCGTCGATTGCCGTTCGATTTGCGGAACTGGTTTTTCCGGAATGTCCGGGCCTGTGTTGCAGTATTCGCGAAATGTGATGGCGCTGGGCGGGAATTCGCCTTTCAACATTCGAATGGCGTGGTCCATGCTTGGCTTATAGGTCAAAAACCGACCCAATTGTTCTTTCCAAACCTCGCGCACAATGTCCACATCGACGTTTTGCCAGTTTGATTCAAACCTTGCGCCATAAATAGCGTTCATTTTGGTGAAAATATAATCAAATCCAGCGTCGGCATCACAAAAGTCGTTTTGATTCCACATTTGGGATTTCCTCCAGAATGGTTGTTGACTTAGCCCAGAATGGTTGCGGTTTTAGTTTTGGTGTTGACAAACCGCGTGTCAATTGGGCCATGTGATTTTGACGTTTTTCTGAATTTGTTAATTTTTGTTCAATCCATGCAGCTTCAAAACTTACCCAATTTTTCATGCAGCAATGACTTATTGCTTGTTCAATAGTCCAACCAGCTTTATCGACTTGGTTTAAAAATTTTGTCCAACCTGTTTGCGTCAGCGTTTTTGCGCCTTTTCCTTTGCGAACGGTCATCCAATCATCCCAAACTTGTTGAGTTACAGAATCAGGACAAGCCACGCTAGGGGCTTTTTCTTTTCTTTTATTATTTGAAGGTGTAGGTGATGGTGATGTGCTATCAGCCAAGCATACCTCCAAGGATGCGTCAGGTATGCTTGAAGCATCTTTCTTACCCCATCTTGCTGCAGCGCCAGCTTTTCCACGCTTTGAGTTGGCGGTTTTATTGTGATTGGCCTTGACCATTTCGGATTCCAAACGATGTTGGAACCAATGCCCATCGCATACGTCAAAGAATCCCTCAAGCATAGTCCTAGCATTACTCCAAGCATCATTTGATAACTTGGTTATTTGCGCTAAAACTTGGTCATTGTCAGGTGGCGCGCCGTTCTTCCAGTAGTCCATCAATAACAACAAATACGCGCCATGTTGTTCGGTGGTCAACCGTGAAGTTGCGGAAATGTAATCGGCCACATATAGCGGCATCCATATATCGACTTTTTTGCCCATTGTTTTACCTTTTTAACGCACCTTTGATAGAAACGGCGGCAGGGGAAGGTGTAACCCTTTTCGGTTTGCTCATGACTTCAAACCTAGCCGTGTTTCAAAAAATTATATATCAATAAAACCATTCTGGCCGCAAATTCCGCAAGTCGTAAAGCCGACCCTTTGGAATGGCCTTCCATTGCGAAACCGCGCCGTTTGTGATGCCCAACAGTCGCGCCAATGCGTTCGACCCACCTGCCAATTTAATTGCAATTTCTTTTGTCATCCGTTCAGTTTACTATACAATGAACGTCCCATCAACAAAACAGGACATGACAATGGACCACACAAACCGAACGCTTTATGGCGTTTTAAGCCAACTTCGGCAAATTGAAGATTCAGACATCACGCCATTCGTGGCCCGACAGCTTATCGCCAGCACAATGAGCTTGTTGAATCAATCCAGCGCCGATGTGGTCAAGGCCACAAAAGACCCATTGATGGACGCTTTCATGCGCTTGGATGACCTTTGCGAATCGGAGTTCTACAAAAAATGAAAGTCTATAAAGCAATCAGCGACGTTCAAGCCGCTTTGTCGGTGCGTGGAATCGCCAAAAACCGCAAGACGGATTCCGGGTCAATCTATCATTTTCGGGGCATCGATGACGTTTATAACGCCTTGGCCGAATTGCTGCCAAAACATGGGCTTTGCATTTTGCCCCGTGTTTTAAACCGAACCTGTGCGGAACGGGTCAGCGCCAGCAATAAGGTTCTTTTTTACGTCACCGTGGAAGCCGAATTCGATTTCGTCAGCGTGGAAGATGGGTCAAAACACATCGTAAAAACGTTTGGTGAAGCAATGGATTCGTCCGACAAAGCCACCAACAAAGCAATGTCCACGGCTTACAAATACGCCTGTTTCCAAGCGTTCAGCATCCCGACGGAAGCCATTGATGTGGAAATCGACAACCACCAAGTCAGCGGTGGCCCATCATTGGCCGACTTGACGCCATATCTTGCCAATATGGAAAACGCCCGAACGCACGATGAACTGAAAACCGCTTACTTTGCCGCGCTAAAGTTTGCTGGCGGTAACATCCAGCTTCAAAACCAAATTCTCGACCTTAAAGACCGCAAAAAAGCAGCAATTTAATCTTGTCTACATTGCCGTAATGGTTTACGATTGGCAAACCATTACAGCAAAGGCCAAGATGTTGAAATTTATTTGCGAATTGAAAGAAAGAACCAAAGACAATCACGTCCTTTGGCAATGTCAATGCGATTGCGGAAACATTGGGGTGTATGAAGCAACAAGAATCCGCAACGGCAAAAAAACAAAATGTCCACGGTGCGCTTTTGAATCCATGAAAGTTTTGAACACAAAACACGGGATGAAAAACACCGGGACATACAACACATGGACATCAATGAAAGACCGTTGCTTGAACGAAAAAAGCAAAGATTACCCGTCTTATGGTGGCCGTGGCATCAAAATTTGCCAACAATGGATAGATTCGTTTGAAGCGTTTTATAAGGACATGGGGGAAAAACCCAAAGGGACATCGTTGGACCGCATCGATGTCAATGGCAATTATTCAAAAGAAAATTGTCGATGGGCCACCGCATCCGAACAACAAAGAAACAAACGAATTGCTTGGCGTTGGGAAATTGATGGAAAAATTTATGAATCATTGCAAGATGCGGCCAATCAATATGGCGTCAGCAAGCAAACCATTGTGAAATGGGTGGATGGTTATTTTGACAAACGACGAAACAAAACATGGAGTGGAAAAGATGGATGTCGCAGATTACTCAAAAGTGATTCAAGGGACTGATGAATGGAAGCAAATTCGTTGCGGCAACGTCACGGCTTCGCGCATTTCGGACATCGTAGCCAAAACCAAATCGGGTTATTCCACATCCCGCGCCAATTATTTGTCTCAATTGCTTTGCGAAAGATTGACCGGGACGGTTGAAGAATCTTTTACCAACGACGCCATGAAATGGGGAACGATGCAAGAACCATTTGCTCGGGCCGCGTATGAGCAAGCCAAGGACGTGATGGTCGATGAAGTGGGCTATATATGCCACCCAACAATTGAACGCGCTGGCGCTTCGCCTGATGGCCTTGTCGGGGATGATGGCGCGATAGAAATCAAGTGTCCGAATTCGGCCAATCACTTCGAGACAATCATCAACAAAAAATACCCTAAAAAGTATCATGACCAAATGCAATGGCAAATGGCCTGTACCGGACGAAAATGGGTGGATTTTGTTTCGTATGACCCGCGAGTTCCAGAACGATTGCAGCTTTACATTCAGCGCGTCCCGTTTGACCCGGTGTATGTGGCCGAATTAGAAACTGAAGTCAAATTATTTTTGCAAGAACTGGAACAAAAAATCCAATCTTTGCTTATGATTTGACCCGCAGTTGTCTTTTGGAAGCCTGTTAAGCCAACGCTCAAGGATGCTGAACCATGCGGTTTTTTGGCTTTCTCGCATGGAATTTAAAAGGCCAAATTGAGGGCTTCCACCTTTTAGGACAAGACGTTCAAGGCGTGTTCAGCGTGTTGGCGGCGTTCAGCAAGGCCAATTGAACCGCCGTTGATAATCTTGGTGCATTTCACGAAATCCCATGCGTCAGCGGGTGCGTTTAGTTTGTGCGTATCCCAAAACCAACCCGCGGTCAATGCGGCGTAATGCGGCGTTGCCACCATGTCGGGGTTCATCACAAAGTCAACGCCAAGGGCTTGTCCGGCATGATAGTAATTGGCGTGACCCGTCAATTGAACGCAGCCACGGCCACGGAAACGATACCCATCGCCCGACGCTTCATCGCGGTTTCCCATGCGGTTGGCGTAAACGTTATTCGCAATTTTGCGTGGTTGCCCGGCGTATTCGTTGGCGATTTCCTGTGTTGGAAAACGTTTCGGCCACAAACGCATCAAGGTTGCGGCTTTATAGTTTAGGTTTTCTTCCAGCGTTTTAAAGTTGTTGCATTCATGGCCGCATTGACCAATGAACATGGCTTGCTGGTGCGGCGTGGCAATGTTGAACCGCTGGAATGTTTCGTTTAAGCCATCCAACCATGAAGGATTGATGCCCAACTTTGCTAATTGGTCATTGTTGAGCATTTACCTTTCCTTTCACTTCGTTGTATTGGTCGATACAGGCGTTAAGTCTGACGATGGCGGTGTCGCCTTGGGTGGTGATGTCGTTAATAGTTTTAAGAATCTCTCGTTCAGATTGGGTTCCATTTTCTGGATTTCCGGCGGGAGTTCCGGCATCTGAACTGGCTTGTACGGGACAACTGGTTGGGAACCGCAACTCGCCAGCATCAATGCGCTGATTAGTAACAACTTGTTTTTGAGAAATTGCATTTGTTGCCTTTCGTAATGCCGCGGTTTTTTCTTTCAAGGTTTGGGCCAGTTCAGCTTCTTTTTGCCGCGCTTCAGCATTTAGGCGGTCAATTTCGGCTTTATCTTCGGCCAAGCGTTTTTCATAACCTTTGTGTTCGGCCACAAAGTAGCCACCACCCAAGGCCAAAACAATGCCGCCGACTTGCATCAGCAAAGCGTAAGTGGCAATCACCGGAAGCCATTTCGCCACATAACTGACGCCGTATAGGGCAATGCCCCCAACCAGCGCCAGCATTGCCAGAATGTAGAAAAGGTCGCTAAAAAACGTAAGAATCCAAGTCATGACGCTCCCAATCGTGCCGCGGCTATTTCTTGCCGGAAATCGTCCGATTCCAAATGTTCGGGCGGTGTTGTCGGCGGTGGTGGTGGACGCCAAGATTCGTCAAGTTCGGGATTAACAAAAACAGGCATTGCACCAAATGCCGAACTTTGCGGTGGTTGCACAAACTGATTTTGAGCCACGCAAGGCGCTGTTGGTGCTGTGGCTTGTTTGACCCCTGCCAATGTGCCAGCAACGCCGCCAGCGACCCGTTTGCCCACAATGCCGCCTATCCCGCCAACCAACAACAAAACGATGTCGTTCAGCATCTTGGTGTAGGCTTGGTCGATGGGAGCCATTGCCTTGATTGGTTGAACCACAAAAGTCACCGAATACAAAAGGCAAATGACGATAAAAAACAAAATGCCCGTAATCGCCAAGACAACGATGGCCCAAATGCGGACCTCGATTTCTTCAGCGGTTAGTTTGTGGTCCGGGTGGTTGCTGAATAGCATCAATTTGTTTCTCCAGAACGGGCGCGACCAAATAGTCCGGGCAGGTTTGCGTGAAAAGGCAGCGCGGACGCTGACATTCAGGGTCTTGAAAATGGTCAAAGTCTTGACAAACGTACCTGTAACGGTCCGAACATCCACTAATTGCGATGGTGAACAGGATGGCTATTCTTTTTAGCATAGTCTATGGATTCTTGAATGAAGAAATAACCAACAGCGCCAAGAACGATAACCAAAACAATCACCAAACCAATGATGAAAAATTCCTCTTGTTCTTGCTTTTGCTTTTTTGCGCGGTCCTTGGCGGCTTGTTCGGCAAACTTGTCCGCTTTGTCCATGTCGCCAGCGCGAGCTTTAATTTTGTTCCAAACGTCAACCTTGCCAGCTTGCATGAACAACATTTGAAGTTCGGATTCAAATTGGCGGGTTTGTTCCAGCGCCATTTCGATTTCGATTGCAGCGCCCATGTTGCTGGCGTTGCCCGAGTTCTTGGCGGCGGTTAACGTTTTTACCGCGACATCTTTTGCGGTGAAATACTTGCCCAATACCGGGCCAAGCGCCGACACATCATCGACGGTTTGGCTTGCCTGTTTGACAAGTTTTACCGCTTTCTGAATGCCCGATAGCGCAAGGCCGATGCTTACTGGGTCAAACATTATTTCCCCGTCAGGTTATGCCATCCCACCATAATCGCGCCCGTCACCAAAGTGATGATGCCGATTGGCTTTGCAAGGGACGCAATCCAGTTCAACACTTTCACCGCGCCTTGCGCCGCCTTGAATGCCTCAATGATGTCCTTAGTGTTTGACTCTATTGTGTCAACCTTGGATTCCATCGCGCAAAGACGCGCATAAATTTGTTCGTGCGTAACTGGATTGTCCATTTATCAGCTTTCGGGCGGCGCTTCGGCGGCGGCTTGTTGAATGGTGGAAGGGTCGATTGGTTGATTAAAACCAGCAATCAGGTTCGCCACTTCGCCGTAAGGCTTAGTCGCCAAGTATTGCAAAGTTGCATTCACCAAGTCGGCGGAATAGATGAAGGCTTGGGTTTTGGATGCGGGTTGGGTTTGTTCGGTCATGATGTATTTTCCTGTTAAAAAATGCCAAAAAGTTGGCGTGAGTATTATGCCGCAGGTGTGGCCCAAGGCAATGGTGGTTGAACCGTTGCGGGGTTAATTTGTGATGCAAGGTTGGCGTTGATAGCAGCCTCAGTAGCAGTCTGGTCAACACCAGATGCCCACACCCAGCCGTTCACAATATCTTGCGTCAGGTTGGCAAAAGGCACAAAGTTAAGGTCACCAGCAGGAGGTTCTGTAAACGAGCAAGTGCCGTATATAGAGTTGCTGTATTCCTTGCCGTTAGCGGTTTCTGTGCCGGTAGCACGCCATCCAGCGGTCAAAACTACTTGTTCAAATCCGTTAATCATTTGGGTAGATTGATTAAGCCAATCAATAGTCCAGTTAATAGTAGCCATAATATTTCCCTAATTAGCCAACAATCCAATTAGAACCATTGTAAAAAACTGGTACTGTTACAGCGCCACCACCAGAAACAGTAGAGCCAAAAACAGGTGCAAGTGCATTAGTAACATAAGCCTTTGCTCCAACCACCCCAGCAGGTAGTGTGGCAACTGTATATCCTCCAAATCTACCAAGACCAGAAACGTCAAGTTTTGTTGAAGGCGAACTTGTCCCAATACCCAGACCTGTGCTGGTCAGGCGCATTTGTTCGGAATTATTTTGCAAAAATGCTGTGTAACCGGAAGCTCCAGGCACAAAAGTTAATGCTGTTTGTGCATTAGTTACGTCATACAAGTTAAATTGACCAGCCGCCTGAATTCCTGTGCCAAGACGCCAAGTTGTAGTGCCATCAGCAAATTGTGCGTAAATACTTCCGCCAGCCGCATTGAATTGAGCAGTTTTGCTAGAAATGGTTGTTGAGATTGAACCTGTGGCAGCTAAATTCGTCCCATCAAACGTCAGCGCAGAACCAGTAGTAAGCACTTTGGAGCCGTTCAAATAGGCTACACCGTTGGCTGTGCCGCCTGACAATCCCAAGTTCGTGCCGTCAAATGTCAGGTTGGACGATTGTGCAAATGCCGATGTGCTGGAAGCGTAGAAAACCTGATTTGCCGTGAAGCTGGTTAAACCCGTCCCGCCGTTGGCCGTGGGCAAAGCTGTCCCGGAATAACCGATTGCCAATGTGCCGCTGGTTGTAATAGGCGAACCAGAAATCGACAAGAATGACGGAACGGTGGCCGCAACGCTGGTGACGGTTCCCGTGTAGTCAACGCCCCAAGTCGGAACACCGCCAGCAACGCGCAAGATTTGACCCGTAGAACCAACGCCAAGCCGCGACCAAGTGTTTGATGCCGAACCATAAAGCAAATCACCTGTGGTGACTGCGGTTTGACCTGTGCCGCCGTAAATTGCGCCGACAGCGTTGCCGTTCCATGTGCCGTTTGTATATGAACCAGCCCAATTCAAGGTGTTGGTAGACCAAGAGGCATTGGAAGGTGGCGAATTGTGGAAATCCCACGAACCCGCCGCGCTGGAATTATTCAGCAAAACAACCGTGATATACGAACCCGATTGCACCGTGGCGATGGTAGTGGCCGAATTGTTTTGGACAACGATTGTGCCGCTCGATTGATTGTTGTTGAACGTGAAAGTCGCGCCAGCGGGTAGCGTGGTCGCATTGGGCAATTGGATTGTTTGACCGCCAGAACCCGTGATGGCCCAATTCTGAACCGACGATGCCGTCAGCGTGATGGTCGTTCCCGCCGCTTGACTTGTATAACCTTCAAACAAGCAATTGGTAGTGACGTTGCCGTTGGCATCGCGCAAAACAACCGAATTCGCGCCGCTCGAGGATGTGACGCCCGTTCCGCCGTTGGCGACTGCAAGCGTTCCAGCAAGGGTTATCGCGCCGTTTGTGGCCGTATTGGGGGTTAGCCCTGTTGTTCCACCGGAAAACGTCAAAACGCCCGTGTTTGCGATGGTTACAGGGGCAGAGCCGTTGAATGAGCCGCCAGATAATCCAGAACCAATAGTAAGGGTACTGGTAGTCGCGGCAGTAATCGTTCCGCTGCCACCCAAAGCAATGCTAGTACCATTGACCGTAATAGAAGAATTCGCCAAGAAACTGTTGGTGATTGGCGTCGCATTCCAAACTCCCGTCGTGATAATGCCGACGCTTGTCAATGACGAACCCGTCACCGTGGAATTTAAGGTTGTTCCGGTCAAAGTGCCAGCCGCCGCCGTAACGGTTCCCGACGCGCCAAGGGCAATCGAAACGCCATTGACTGTCAGGCTTGAATTCGCCAATTGTGCATTTGTCACCGTCCCGCTCAAAGCCGTGGTCGGAATTGTGGTCGATGCGGTCATCGCGCCCGTGGCGTTGCCGTAAACGTAACCCGTCAGCGTTCCCGCCGCGCCTGTGCCGCCTTGTTGCGGTTGAACCGTAGACAGCGAAATGGTGTTGCCCGTGATAACAATGGGCGATGTGGCTGTGTAAGCCGTGGATGTCAATGGCCCAACGTCAACCACCGTTCCGTTGGTGTAAGTAATTTGCAAGTATTGGAACGTTGCGATGGTGACGGGAACAATGGACGCAATGCCATTGCCCGTGACGCCGCGGTCAATGTTGATGGTTTGCGTGGGCGTGGGAACAACTTGGCAAACGATGCTGTTTGCGTTTTGGACTGTTAAATTTAATTGCATTTAGACCACCACGATACCGTCGGAACGGACCAAGAACAAAAGAAAAATCACGGCATCGTCAGCGGGATTACCGCCGGAAATTGCGGGGAAATTCACCATGATGCGGCCAGAAAAACAAACTGGATTCTGTGCGTTGATTTCCAACTCAGGGTCGCTTGACACCAAAGACCATGTGGAATCGTCAATCACCAGCGTAAACGTGCCAGCCGATGCGTTCAAATTGACAATGTTCAAAGTGATGGGCGTGGGCGTGGGCGAATAGTCCGCGATGCTAAAAGACAAGCCTGTGCGGGTGTCTTGCAGGTTGGAAACCTCGCGCCGAACGATTTGGGCATTGATTGTGGCCGCTGTCAAATCGACTGCGCCGCCAGCTTGGTTGGTGAATGCTAGATTCCAGTATGTCGCTTGATTCCAGACAAGTTCGCCGGATATGCAAGGATTAGAAAAACCCGATACTTGATAAATTGTATTTTGATTGAAGGCAGCGATGGCTTTACCCTACACTTTCTGCGTTTATGCAATGTTCCCAAAACTCTGGTAGTGACGCTCCACGCTGTCTCGCGCGGCTACGAATCTTGTCGTGTAGTGTTGCGAAATTTTACCGCTTAAATTCTTGCAAAACTAAATAACATCCACTAATAGTAAAAGGATATGAGCCGTAGATACTGTTGGCTTTAAAAACGTAAGTATTGGTTCCTGATGGCGGGTTGTCAACAAAAGTTGCTCCGGGAACTGATGACGTAGATTGACTAGGTTGAGCATTCATGTTAATGCCAGCCGAATACAATAAAGTTGAATTTCTATAAACCGACACTACAATTTCATCGCTAATGGATGATAAGGATGTGTTTTGCAACGTGGCAATGGCGCTAAGTGTCACAACAACATTACCGCCGGAAGTTGTAAAAGGCAAAGAAACAAAAGTGGTTGGCGTGGTCGTAAGAGTGCCGCTGCCAGCAGTTGAGTTGCCTAAAATGTTTGTTACCGCATTTGAATTGATGTTGTTGGTAGCAACCACGTTCCCGTTCAAGGTCATTTGCGAACCATTGAACGAAATGTTGGTGCTGGAATTGCCTAATGCAAAGTCACCAGTTTGGTCCAGATACATACCCGAACCCGTCATGGACGTGCCGCTGATTGCGGCGGTGTTTGCTTGGAATGTGCCTGTGACCGTCAGATTGCCCGTGTTAGCGGTGATGGCCGACAGCGAACCGACTTTCAAATTCGACAAATAAGGCGCGGTCCAAACCGTTTGGGATGTGCCGGGGTTATATATGCCGTTTGTTTGGAATAGGGCTTGTCCAGCGCCATACGTTGCAGGTGTGGCTTGCCATGTTTCAGCGCCGCCCCATGTGTTGTAGGGTGGAAAAGCGCCAGCGCCTGTGGTCGTATAGGTTGAAGGGCTTGAACTCAGCGACGATGAATTGGAAACGGCGTAAGCAATCCGAGCCGACAATCCATCAATACCATTTGTGCCGTTTGTCCCGTTCGTGCCGTTTGTTCCATTTGCGCCATTTGTGCCAGATGCGCCCAAGGCGTAAGCCGTGGAAGTGGTCCAGCCGACCGTTGAAGTGGACGTGGTGTTGGTGTCCGCATAACTGACCGCGCAAGCGTACAGCGTATAACCGACAACGGGTGCGCCGGGCAGCAATGTCCAACCGTTGGGCGAACTTGGCAGGTTATAACTTCCGTTTGACCATGTATATGTCGATGAACCACTTGGAAACACCGTGGGGGTGCTGTATGCCCATTGGTAAAGCTGCAAGAACGCTGTGCGGGTTCCGTTTAATCCGTTCGTGCCATTGGTTCCGTTTGTGCCGGGTGCGCCGGGTGAACCATTAGCGCCGTTTGTTCCGGCCGCGCCGCTTGGGTAAGCAATTGTGGATGACCAAACAATCGACGATGTTGCGCTGGTGCTGGTGTCAGCGTAAACCATGTCGGTGGCGTAAAGGATGTAACCCGCCACGGGTGCGCCGGGGTAAATTGTCCAGCCATTGGGCGTTGCTGGCGCGGTAAACGTTCCATTTGCCCAAGTGTAGGTTGATGTGCCGGACGGGAACAAAGACGGAGCAGACGCCGCCCATTGATACATGGTGATGACTGCGGTTCGAGTGCCATTGATGCCGTTCGTTCCGTTTGTGCCATTTGTACCGTTTGTTCCATTTGAGCCGTTTGTTCCGGCATAACCAGCGCCAAGAATGCTTGCCAGCGTCCAATTGATTGAAGTTGTGGTGGCCGTGGCCGAATCAGAAATGTTGACCTTTGCCGCCCACAAAGTGAAACCGGGACTTGGCGATGCACCGGGTGTTTGCGTCCAGCCGCTTGGGGTAGGCGTAAACGATGCACTTGCCCAAGTGTAGGTTGATGAACCCGTCGGACCGCTTGGGATGGTGATTGCCCATTGGTAAACGGTAGGCGATGCAGTTTGCAAGCCATTTGCGCCGGGTGAACCGTTTGTTCCGTTTGCACCATTAGCGCCGTTCAGCGTCAAAGCCGAAATTGAATAACCGCTGGCCCAACTTACCGATGTAGTGGACGTGCCGCCAACCGCAACGATTTGAATGGCCGCGGTCCAAAGCTGAATCAACGGTGTGCCGGGGTTTGTCGGAATAGTCGTTGACCAACCGCCCGTTCCGGTATAAGACGAATTGACGCCCGTGGACCAGTTATAGGACGACGTGCCAGACGGGTTGGAAGGCGTCGTGGTGTTCCATTGATACAAATAAACCGTGGCGTATTGATTGCCGTTTGAACCGCTGGTTCCCTGTGGGCCGGGGTCCAAAAAGATAAATTGAGTGCTGGCCGTGGCCGCTTGAGTAATGACGCCCAATGCCGATTTGTAGCGAATTGGAACGTTAAGCAACGCGGGGGACGACGACATGGCCGTGACGGATGCCCATTGCGCGTATGTGCCGCCATCGGTGATTGAACCAAGGGTTAAGCCGCCCGTGGTGGTGATGTCGCCATAACCTGTCGTGGCCGAACCGCCAATGCGCCAAGTGTTATTCACAAAAGCTGAATCGGTGTCGGTTTGCGATGTAACAAAGTCAATTCCGCCGCCAGCAGCCGAACCGTAAAGTTTTGGAACAATCCCTGTGAAAACGGGCGTGACGCCGCCAGTTCGTGGCACTTGCGTAACAACGGGCGAAAACGTACCCAAGAACGTGCCAGCCACCGCCGACGTTGTCGGGTTTGGGTTCCAATTCAAAGATGCCGACAAAGGCGACAAAAGTGACGAACTGTTGTTGTTCGAGACAATGAATGCAAAGTAATAAGTTTGGGTCGGCAAACTAATATCGATGAACGACACCGTGGACGATGGCGTGAATGCCAACGAATTGGACGATGTTTGCGAACCCCATGCCACCCATTGGGATGCGGATGGGCTTGAATAGGTCGTATAAAACAACGTGACTTCGGTGACTTGGCCGCTGGCGGGAATAGTGCAAGCCACATTGAACGACGGGATGGTGGCCGTTGGGCTTGTGCTGGTAACCGTGGGCGCTGACAGCGCCGAAAAGTATTGCGGATTTGCCAAGCCGCTGTTGGGCGTGGGCGTGAATTGCGTGATGTTGCCCGTGGCGTAGACCGCCGGATTGTAGGCATTCATTTGGAATGAAGCCGACAAAGTGCCATCGGCTTGCGCGATTTCCTTGACTTGCGTCACGCGGAATTGCTGATTGGTCCAACCGTAATTTGAATTGGTGACGGTGACGACATCGCCAGCTTGAACTTGAATCCCGGCATAGGTTGATTCAAAACTGACAATCAAGTCTTGGCGGTTTTGTTCCAAAACACGGTTTGCAAGGTATTGGGCGGTGACGCTGGAATTTATCAGGTCATAAGAAACCGTGTATTTGTTGACGGGTTCGTTGGGATACAGCAAACCGCTCGGGGTTTGTAAATTCACATAGCCGGGTTGGTCGCGGTTCGTGGCATCGTTGAACTTGGCCTCGACTTGGTTGGCTTGTTGGGTGATGTCCAATGCACCGACAGTAATTGCGCCAATGATGTTGGTGTCATCAAAGCTGAAAGATGGCGATATAACTTGGTTAATCACCACGGACCATAAACCTGTTGGCGAATTGTAGGCTTGCCAGCAATCGCAGCAAGTCATCATGATGTCCACGTTGTTGAGGATGGTTTGCCCGGTATCCAAGACGCCGTTGAACCGATAGCGCGGAATGGTTTGAGAATAACCGTTGTAATCGGTGTATGGAATCAAGACGTCCGAATAAGTATTCAGCGCGGTGGCCGATGTCGAATCCACAAAAGACGGGTCAATCGCGCCGCCGTATACGGTATTTGTAAGGTAGTCATACCAAACATCACCGGGTTTCGCGCAACCTGTGCCATTCAAATAATGACTGACGTGGAAGGTGATGGGTTGAAGGCTTGTCGTTCCCGCGGAATTGGCGTTATAGACCAAGGTGACGACCGCAAACGCTGTGCCGTTCATTTGACGACCGCTCGATGCCCATTGTTGGCCCGATGGAACGCCGTTGGCCGTGGACATGATGGCCGATGGCAGATTCGATGTGTTTACGGGCGTAATCGTTCCCGTGGCGCTGGATGTGTAAAGCGCAATATACAAATGGCCGCTGATGGTGGTGTCCACGTTGCCAGCCGCATCGGTCAAGCTAACGACTTTGGTTTGGTCGGTGCTGTCAAACGTAATCAGGCGGTCTTGATAATAAAACTTTGTCGTGTCATAGAAAAATTGACCGTTGGGCGAAATGCACGAAATCGCCATGACGTAATACATTTTTGTTTGGTCGGTGGTCAAGACCGCATCAACGAAACGCGCCCCGGTGAAGGCGTCGCCGTAAACCAAAGGGATGCCAGCGGTTGGGTCGGGCGGAACTTGCTGGCGAATGTTGTTCTGTTGAGATTGCGGAACGTTGGGGGCAAAGATGCGAGACACCACCATCGAAACGGCAAATGTAGCGGCCATTTCATAGGCCAATGTAGCGCCGCCAGTAAAGTATGCCGCGGTGATAATGACCGCAAGACTTAGCAATGATTTGAAAAAACCGCCCATTTTTAATTCCCAAATTTAACGATTTGCGCCGGAACGGTGCTGGTGGAACCAATTACTTTGGAAGTGCTGCCTGTGCTGGCGGTGTTGCCAAAATTGAAATAAGTTGATGCAATCGCGGGTACGCGGTCCATTGAAGTGTCGTTTGGATACAAAAAACGCCAGCTTGATGGGTTGGTCTTAATGCCAGCAATACGACTATCCAAAACCAAGCGCATCGATGCCGATGACATGATGCAAGTGGCGACCCGTTCGCGTAACTTTTCATCAAAGTTTTCGGTGATGTTTATGTTGTTGATGATGCCTTGGTAGCGTTGGAAAAACTGCAAAACGCCGCCAATGGTCAAAAGCTGATTGTCTGAATCGGTGAATCCGCGCCAAATTGTCAGGGTTGAACCTTTAATATTTGCACCAAGAACCAAAGCAATGTTGGCAGGGTTCAACCCCGAAATCGTCAGTTTTACATCGGTGCTGGTGGCCTTCATGTCCGATTGAATTTCGGAAACGCCCATATACGAACCCATGCCGACATAAGTGACGCCATTGACGGTTATTGGTGCTGGCGCGTTGCAAAAAGTATCGGTGAAACTGGAATTGGACAGCTTTACAAATTCAACATATCGAATTGCGTTTGCACTTAGCGCGGCGATTGTTGTTGACATTTTTTTATCCTGTTACATATTCGCGGAACACAAACGGGCCGGACCATTCGACAAAAGCGCCGTTTGTCATTGGGTTCAAAGTATAGGTCGGGCATTGCTCGGCCACCACGGTAAAGGTGCAATTATTTGCAACCGCGGTCAAAGTTCCGGTCGTGACCGTACCAATCACGGGGCGATTCAAGTTTACGCTGACGGTGCTTCCCGAACCACGCAAAACGTCCGCGGAGACTTTGTAGGAATACGAACCCAATTGCAAGAAATCGCCAGCGCGGAAAACCGCCGCGGTTGATGAAACGCTCGGCAAATTGCCCACGGTGATGGTTTGACTATTGGCCGCTGGAACCGCGGCAAGGGTCAAGGCTTGCGCGTCCGACAAGTTCAAGTCGCCTTGATAAGACGTAAACCACGACAGCAAGGACGAATTGAAAATGATTGTTTCCGGCAATTGGCGGTCCAAGTTGTCAATACCTTGGATGATGTTTCGGACCTTGGGGTAATACAGAAAATTGTGCGGAATAACTGTAAATTGCCACGGAACGGCGGTCAGATATTGCGCGGTGTTCATGTAGCCAGCGCGTGTGACTTGTTGCCCAACAATGCGGCGATTGTTCACCGTCATCTTTTGTTGAATTTCAAAGATTTGCTGGAAAGCCATTTTTATGTCCTTGCGCGGTTGGTTGCCAAGTTCTTGGTGGCGTATTGGTTAGCCGCCCAAATCGCCTGTGAACTGCCATAAAGCCGTTGTTCAAACGATTGGGTGTCAATGGCTTGAATGTAGTTGTTCGTCACGTTGTTGGTGGTTGCACCGCCCAAGCCGCCCAATTTGTTGTTGGGGATAATTGTTCCCGATGTTTTGGGGATAAACAATTCCGGGCCTTGCTCGCCGACCAATGACGCCTTGCCGACGGGCGGGTCGCCACCGTCTGCAAATGCCGCGCCAAGGTCCGCGCCTGTGGCCGTTCCCATGTTGACGCTGCCACCGCTAAACAAGCTGGAAAAACTAAAGCCACTAATCATTTTGCTGATTTGTGCTTGAATCTGAATTTTGATAATGTCTTGGATGATGCTTTGCGCTAAAGACTTGAAGTTCAATTTGCCCGTAGATACAAATTTTTCCAATGCCGACGAAATATCATCAAAGGCGCGTTTGCCCACATTTGCCATGGTGTCGGCGTTTTCTTTGTATTGGGCAAATGCTTTGTCCCAACCAAACATAAAACTTTCTTGCAGCTTTTGATTGGCTTCAACGGCTTCTTGGCTTTTGGCAATCATCACGGAATAGACATCTTGAATTTTGGCGCGTTGTTCTTCCAAAACTTTAATCAATGCCTTGCCACTTTCGGTGGTTTTGTCCACGCCTGATTCGCGCTTGTCAATGTCGTCCAAGGCTTTGTTTCGAGCTTCGACCACTTTCATCAATTCGTCGGCCATCTCCTTTTGATTCTTGGTTGCATTGTTATCTTGCAACTTAGTGGTCAGAATCAACAAACTGGTGTCAGCTTGCTTTTGATATAAAGCCGCTAGTTCTTTGGCCGAATCAATCAGTTTTTGGTTGGATGCAATAATGTTTCGATTAACCGCGTCAACGGGCTTGGCTTCGGGTTTTTTCTGATTTTCTGCGCCAATGTGAAAAATCTTGTTTTGAAAGTCAACATCTTCTTGCAGCCGCTTTTTGATGCTGTCCGTCATCGCCGTAAAATCGGTTGCAATTTCTTTGAAATTCAGCGTGAAAGCGTCTTTGATGGCCGACCCAAGAAATTTAGCCATATCCACCACGGTCATGATGGAAGTGACAAAACCTTTTACCAACACGGCCACAATGTCAGCGCCAGCAGAAAGCAAATCAAAAAAGAATTGCAACGCGGTTCCGTCTTTGTGTAAGACCTCATAAAGTTCCAGCAATTGCGGAATGACCGCATTGGTAAAACTCAAAGTAAATTGTTTGCTGGCGGCGTCCAACTTCAAAGAAAGTTCGTGCGCTTTTTCCACGGCTTCCGAATACTTATCCATTGACCCTTTGCCTTCTTCAAGGTCATGAGCCAATCCATTGATGTCCACGCCTTTGATGCCTTTGCCAAGGGTTTGCATTGCCAAGCCATTGCGTTCGGCGGCATCTTTCATTTTTGCCAAACCGTTGATTGTCTTTTCAAACAAATCTTGGGTGGATAAATGCGCCAAATCATTCAGCGAAACCCCAAGACGGGCAAATGATTCTTGGGCTTTGGCGTTGCCTTGGGCCGCAGCTTCTATTTTTTGACTGAATCCAGAATAAATTTTTCCGGTGTTTTCAGCGTCGCCACCGTTTTCTTCAAGTGCTTTGGATAGTTCAAGAACGGATGCAACCGCGACATCGTTGGCTTTGGCAGTCGTCACAATGGTGTTGGCATACTCCATCGCTTGTTTGGTCAGTTCCGCAAAGGCAGTAACTTCGAGAATCTTAATGAGACTCTCTTTTAACTCCATCGTTGATTCTTTGGCTTCCGAAATGCCTTTTTGGAATTCGGTGGTGTCAAGCCCCAATTGTGCGCCAAGACCTGCAACGACGTTTGCCATTTATTTACCCTCAAAAAGATGGACCGGGGCATTTGGACTCATCAGCGCAAACGCAATCAGCTTTTCAGAAACCAATGATTTCTTGGCTCCCGGGTCTAATGGCGGGTAGATGTAGTCATAAGCCTTGCCGATTATATCTGCGAGCTTATACGGTGACGACCCTTTTGACAACATCTTGTTGAATTGTCCCGCGGTCAATGCGCCAAGGACTTCCAAAACGCCTTGGTTGCCAATTAAGCCATCGGCATACATGACGCAAATGTCATTGAACGTTGATTCGTCTACCGTGTCAGGGTCGGTTCCGTGTGCGGTCAAATAGGCTTTTACTTGACGCCGGACCGACCCAACTATTTTCCCCGCGTGTTGGCGTATCCGGGCGCTATTGCTTTGTTGATTTCTTCCAGCAATTCAAGTTGCACCGAAAATGGGAACAGTTCGTCGATTTCCTCATAAGTCACGGCGGACATATCGTAATCTTTGTTTTCGGGAACAAGCAAACGCACCATTTCAGTGATGCGGTTTTCAGTCTGAACTTTATTTCTGGCGGTCGATTTTAAGGACGTCCCTTTGATAAAAATGTCATCACTTTCGTAAGTAACATCCGAATCATTGGCAAAGCGTTCTTTATTTTCAACAAAATCTTTTGAAAGGTCAGCATAGTATTTTTCCACCTTTGCTTCGTCAATAATTTTGGCGCGTTCAAACATTGCGTCGGTTTCAGCGGTCAAAGGTACTTTTACTTTAAAGGTGTGTCCATTTAAAACAAACGACCGGACCCGTAACGAATCTTTGTCAAAGTTGCTGCCAAATGCGGAAGATAATTTTGTCATGTTTTAGGAACTTTCATATTTTTGGAACGATATTTTTCTAAAGCTGTACCCAAATGATAGCCAAGGTTATTCGTTACCGTGGCGGCATTGTTTTCAAGCGCGGGCCGCATATAGGGCATTCCTTCGCCTTTTAACCAACGCGCCGTTCCAAATTCGATGGCGTACGCTCGGGCGTCGCTGTGCATATTTTGTTTTACGCCCGTTTTAACATTTTTGAATGTCTTGGTCGTAAACTTGGTTTTTTTACCGTCACCATCGGGAATAAACTTTGTGCCGGGGGCAACAGTTACCCGTGAAATCATAATCATGGTTGGCGACGTATACGATGAACGCTTGTCCTTTGAATTGGGTTTTCGCGCTTCAATTTGCAAAGAACGAACCAATTGTCCGGTGTCGATGTTACGTTCCAAATTAGAACGTGCGGCTTGCAAAACCGTAGTCATGGCAGCGCGGCAAGCATTCCGTAAAATGTTCTTGGCGTCTTTTGGCCCGTAGTCAGTTTGGATTTCGTCCAGCAAGTCTTGGAATTCTTGAAAGCCCGTCCATTGGACCTTGAATCCCTTGTTTTGCTGAACGTAATCAGCCATTGTTTTTGCCCATGATGATGCGATGGAAGATTGTATTGTTCAGCCGAACAACATAATCCACCACCGCTTCGGGGGTCATTTCTGGCGCGTGACGTTGCGCCAGTTCATAGCATAGGTCAATTCCCGTTATCTTTTGTTCTGAAAAACCAAACCAGTCTTTTTTGCCAGAACCAGCTTGGTCAATCAGAAAATGCAACAGGTCTTTGTTATTTTGTATTGTCGTCATGTTATCAAGTATTGTGTGACCAGCCGTATTGGTTGCCACGGGGGTGGATGCTGAAAATGCACTTGGCTTCAGCCTTGGGCATCGATTCAATGCGGAACTCAGAAACGCGACCGTTGAAAGCGTATGCAATGACGTTTGTGCCATCGTATGCAGCAATCACGAAAGTGCGGTCAATCGTGCCGTTGTAAGCGTCAGCTTGGATGATTGCCAAACCAGCGTCGGAAGGGTTCCAAGGCGCGGTAATGGTCAAAGATGTGGGCTTCGATTGAGTGGGGATGATGTCCGATTGACGCGAACCAGCGACCGCAAAGTTTGCGCTTGCATCGTCTTGGCCGAATGCGGGGATTTCTTCCACGTTCAATTGTTGACCCGATGAACCAGAACCGCCAGCAGAAGTGCCGACAATGTTTTGAACTTCAGCGGTCCACGTTGCCAAATAAGTAGTGGTCAACGGGGTTGGATTTGCGCCAGTTTGACACCATAAGGACGCTTGAAAACCGGCAAGAACTTTACTTGGAATAGCCATTTGTAAACCTCAATTAAAAGTTAAAAAAGTCTTGTCTTATCAGCAAGGGATGTCCATGCGGCAATCCAGCACAATTTGATTCAATTTTACCGAATCGTCATATGTATTGTATAGCATCGTCACGTCAATCTTGGCAACATAAATTCCAGCAAAACCAGTTTTGACGCCAAACTGTCCCGAATAACCATGCAGGGCTTGCAAGATTTGATTGGTCATATTGAAACAGTTATTCATGTCTGAAGCAAAAACATTCACTTGAAACACGGGCGTATCAATACCTTTGTTGGTTTGGTCTTGGCCCGTGTAAACGGGTTGGTGAACGTTTCGCAATTGCCAAACGCAAAATTGGCTTTGCTCGGCAAAGTTGCGGTTGAAGTTGGCATAAACCGGAACGGGCGACACCACGGCCACCAATTGGTTTTGGATGGCTTGCGCGTATGTAAGGACGTTTTGTTGGGTGGTCATACGCTGGTAATCGGGTCGTTACGATAACAAACAAACGTCATCGTCATGCGGTCGTTGGCTTCCAAAACATCTAGCAATTTGTAATCCTTATTACGCCAATTGATAGAGTATTGATACTGATTGATGGAAACGTTTTGCGTGTTTGGCGTGTAGTTCACCACAAACCGAACTTGTTTTGTATAGGCGCGGTCGTCCTTTGTTGCGACCATAGAATCGCGGACATCTTGCACCAAGGCGCGGGTTTGAAAAGCCAACGTGATGGTCGTGGTTTGCTGGCCGATGGAATCAATGCCAGCGGTGACCGTATTCACTTTGATGTTTTCGTACCGGGTAAGTGCCATTACATCACCAGCGGTTTGTAAGGTCGCAACAATGCGGCCACGCCATACGGAATTTCATTCAGTTTGGTCATGGTCGTGTTTGAACGGTTGTTGTATAGGTGCGTCAGCAATAACAAACCAGCTTGTTGAATTACAGGGTAAGCCGCCAGCGGGTTGGCCGCTTGCGTGTAATCCACCACGATAGGGTTTGAAATGTTTTGATTGACTTCGTTAGGGATGCTGTTGACAACGACTTTGTTGCCCGTGGCATCGTAAAAATAAGTCGATGAATCCACCAGCGTGAAAACCGGCGGGGTGCTTGAATCCCAATAGCCAACCGAATTGATGGTGACGCCAACAACGCCGCCAACGGTGGTTTGAGTGACTTCGGGCAAATCCAGATTGACTTGCGTTCCCGACATCCCATTCAATGCGCCGTAATAGCAACGATACCTGGTAGCAAAGATTGCCATGCCCAAGAAATCTTCAATCGCCATGCGCGTGGCTAATTCAAGACCTTGCAAATAGGAATCTTGGGACGTATCACCAAACAAATTTAATTGGTCGGTGATTTGGGTCAGCGTCAACCATTCGGTGGATGTATCCCGCGAAATTTGTTCAACTTTTTCATAGCTGAACGGGTTGCGGGATGTGCCTAAATATGGGCCGTTGGTGTAGCTGTCTAATGGCATGACCGCCTCTTAGGTTGCGATACGAACGCCAGCGAAAACGTCGCGGATGGTGCTGCAAAGGCGCTTTTCTGCGAACAGGGTCAAGTAACCGGGCGCGGTTTGCTCGAACCATTGGAACGACATTTCTTCATGGTCCGCAATGGTGTAGAAATTTTCCCATGCGGCCAAATAGATGGGGAACTTGCCCGAACCGATTTGGTCCATGTAAGGGTTGGCAATCACGGCGTGGCCGAAAATGTTGCCAACGGCAAAACCGTCTTTTGCGCCCAATTCCAAGAATTGCGGCATCCCTTGACCATCTTTCAGTTCACGCAAAAATGCGATGGTGTTGGGGTGCATTACCCAAGCCGTGGTTGGCAGGTTGTAATACTGCGGGGGCAAGGCAGCGTTGGCGGCGGCCATGTCGTTATAAACCAAAGTGCCGCTGGTGGTCGATGCCACTTGCAACATGGTGTGAATGCCGTTGGTAGGGCCAGAACCGTTTGTTCCAAACGATGCGGCGCTTGTCGAGCCGGGATAATAGTTCAGGCCACGCAAGCCCAAAGTGCCGCCGTATGTAGTCGTGGTGGTTCCCGATTGGTCGTTGTTCAACCATTGGGAATATGATTCTTGCTGCGCGAATTCCAAACCGATGTCGGTCAGCAATGTTTCGTTCAAATAGTTCACGTCGCTCAGAACGGCGGTGCGGACGGGAACTTGAGCCGCGACCACTTGGACGGGCAATTGCCAGAACGATGTGGCGGTGTTAGGTGTGCCAACGTTGGGCGTGAAGGTATAACCCCAAGGGTTGGTTGGGTTGGTTACGTTACCAGTTTTAACCACAAACGCTTGGTCTGAACCAATAGTAGTAATTTCACGAACACCAGCAGTTCGCAAAGGATTGGCATAGCGTAAGGCGGCAAAAGCATCGTCATAGATAACACGACCGCCGACACCAGAACCCGAACCGGTAATGCCAGACGCTTCGTTAAGGTTTACCGTTACCCGTTCTTCTTTTTTCAAAGATTTGCGGATGGCTTCGAGAATATGTTGTTTGGCGGTCATGTTAATCCCAAAAAAAAGTTGTTAAAAAAGTGGGGCATTAAGCCCCACCGTTTTATCAGGTCGCAGTCGCGGTTGAACGATAGCGGATGATGGACAAGGGGTCCACCACGCTAGTGCAAAGACGCTTTTCACCGAAGAACGTGATGTAGCCTGGCAAGGTTTGGTCATAACGACGCAAAACCATGTTCAGACGGTCCACGATGGTATGACCACGTTGCCAATCGCCAAAATACATGGGATACAAGCTGGTAGTGCCGGGGGTGCTGGTAGACGAATCAGGAGAATCGACATACTTGTTCACCACCACGTCAAAGCCCAACAGTTGGCCAACGATACCGTCATAAACCAAAGGCGACATACGTTCAAAGATTGGTGTGCCGTTGCTGTCTTTCAAACCACGGATTTGGGCCAACATCAAAGGCGAAACCAAGAACTTGGTCGATGGGTTCCAGTATTGTTGCGGCAAGGCATACACGAAATTGATAACGTCTTGATACGTCACGTTAGCAGCGCCAAGCGTTGCACCGTTGGTGGTCAATTGGTCATATGTAGCAATGCTGTGCAAACCAGAGCTTGAGCCTGTGCCGCTTGAACCGAAAGCGCCGACAGAAATCGTGCCGCCAGTATAAGAGCCATTAGCGCCGGGGTATTGATTCAAACCGCGCAAACCGTTTGTGCCGCCGTATGTGTTGGGCGTGTCGGTTTGGTCGTTGTTGGAAATCATCGACTGGCCTTCAACTTGCGAGAATTCCATCAACATATCGTCAACAACGTTGGCTTCCAAACCGTCGATGTCGTCGAGCGCAGCGGTACGGATAGGGAACTGAACGTTCAAATCTTGCAAGGTCAATTGCCAGATGTTGGTGTTTTCAGTAGTGGCCGAACCGTTGTTTTGGATTGCATAGCCCCATTGTGCGCCAGCGTTGCCGACTTTAGCGCGGAACTGATAGGTCGAACCTTCAGTCGAGACATTGCGCGAAACGCCGCGCAAGGGGTTAATCAGACGCAAGGTGTGGAACACGGGGTCGTATGCAGTACGGCCACCAACGCCAGCGCCGCCGCCTGTCAGCGCGGAACTTTCCTTCATGTACGCATCGTATTGGTCGGTGCTTTCAAAGATTTTGACTTCTTTTTCGTAAGCTTTGCCCTTTTTGTAGAACTTGGACAATTGTTCACGAACCGATTTGTTCACATCGCCACGAACGGTTTTCGCGGGTTTGATGAACGATGCGGACGAATTGATTTCAGAAATACGGGCTTCCAAAGCCGCGACTTTTTCAATCAGTTCAACCTTGGTTTCTTCAACCTTGGCAATAGCTTCGGTCTTAATTTCTTCAATCTTGGCGACGTTTTGCGCTTCGATTGCATCCAGCTTTTCGGTGATTTTGTCGAGAGACATGATATTAACCTTTCAATCGTTGAGATAATGCTTTCAACAATTCGCGTTCTTCAAGAACTCGCAAAATGTCGTCGGCTTCGACCACCGCATCCGAATCGCTCGGGGTTGGGGTTACTTGAATGGGTTTTTGGACAACATCACGTTGTTCCAGAACTTTCTTCAAGACTGAAGATGCGGTGGTCGCATCTTTACGCGAAAGGCCAGCATCACGCAAGACTTTCTCGATAATGCGTGGGTTCGGTTGACCGTCCACGTCGAAATACTCAAGGCGGGTGACTTGGGCTTTGGTGTTGTTGGGGTACATGACCACCGACACTTCACGCAAGCCGCCTTTGGTAATTTGGAAGTATTGTTCGTCGCTGTCGTCGTCATCATCATCGTTGTTGCCCCACGACATGGATTGGTTGATAACGTTACCGTCAGCGTCCACCATTTGGGCTTCGTCAGCGTAAGCGCCAACAGAAACGCCGCCAAACAGGTCGGGCGAATCTTTCATGATGTTGTATAGGTCAGAACCGCCAACGGTGTTGGTAAACAAACGACCTTCAGCGGTCATTCCGGTTTTCTCAAAGTTGAATTCGTACCATTCGCCGACGGGCATTCCCATATCGTTATGGTTCAAAAACATTGGCAGGGGTTTGCCAGCTTCTTTGAAGGCTTGCGCCCATTCTTTGAAGCCTTCGGGTTGATAGTTGAACTTGCGGCCATCTTCGCCTTCGCGGGGACCCCAAGTTGTCACGACTGCGGAAATGTTACCCGACGGACTTTTTTGGTCTGCCTCTTTTTTTAGGCTTAATTTCGCTTCGCAAATCAGATTCAGATTTTTCATGAACAACCCCGTTGTTTATAGCCAAGTTAATGTCTTGTATTGTAGGGGTTTTCTCATGTGGCGTTAATATAACACGGCTTTGATGGATTTGTGCCGCCATGATACGCACAATTTTGTGTGCTGCAATCATGTTTTACCAATGTTCATTTTGGACCGTTGGTTGCCGCCACCGCCGCCCGTATCTTGCGGACTAGAACCGGGAATCGGGTCAATCTTGGCGGTTTTTGCGCCGACCGGAACATTGGTTTTTGAAATGTTGGCCGGGTCTATGGGTGGCAATGTGTCGCCGCCTTCAACCTTGCACATATTCAGATATTCACGCGCTTCATTTTGCGTAAAGATTCCGGAAGCCACGCCCGCGGTAACAAAGTTCATTTGGTCCAGCGCCGCGCCCTTCAAGAAATCTTTGGTATCGAAACGGATAGACAAATTGGGATAACCGTTCAACAAACCCTTTTTGAACTTTTGCTCAATGTTGATAATCATTGGGTACATGGTGGTTTTGTAGAACTCATCCAGCAACGTTTGGGTGTTGTTGTATTTGCCAACATCCAATCCAAGCAATTGGGCGGGAACGCCGAACAATGCACAAATGCGTTTTGTGGTTTGCTCTTTCAGCTTGGCGGCATCCGCGTCTTGCAAGGTCAGCATTTTGACCGTTTCAAAGGTCATGCCTTGGTCCAGCAACATACCTTGGCCGGGCTTCGACAAGTCGGTCGGGCGGCTTCCTGTCATGCTGGACCACGCTTCCTTCAAGCGTTGGGCGATTTCCTTATATTTGGCGTCGGGAATCACTTGGTCGGTGCGGAACAAACCGGAAGGCTTCGCGCCGTTTTGCATCACATAGTTGGCATACAAATCGATGTCGGTATCCAGCGCCACCAGTTCGGTTGCCAAAATGCCTTTGTTGAAACCCGCGGAACCTTGCCACGGCGATTCGGTCGTGTGAATGACTTGGTAATACGCCAAGGGTTCGTCTTTGTTGAACCCGTATGTCGGGGTCGATACCCGGTAAGTCGGGTAACGTGTTTCGCTGGCTTGGACCGTTATTAGCGTCGCGTCCAAGTTATACATTTCAATGGGCGTTTGCAGCGAATCTTTTTGGTTCTTGCGGTATAGCAAAGTGAAAACTTCACCAGCCAATTCGTACCACATAACGAACTGATACCAAAATTCGTATTGGTTTTGGAAGTTGTTGGGTTCTTGGAACAAAGAAATGATTTGCTTGGCTTTGTTCTTGTCCCGCGCACCGATGTTTTCCGAATTCAAGGCATCTTCAAATACCCCGTCGTCGGTTTTATACATAACCTTCAAGTTGCATTGCGCCAGCGCCCGCGACTTCAAATTGACGCAAGACATGATGGTGGAATTCCGCGACAAGACGGACATATCCACAATGCGGCCAGCGTTGGTGGTGCTGGATGTCGTGACATATAGAAGCTGATAATTTGCGCCAGTTTGACCGTTTTGGTTCTGACGCAAGATTTGGTTGCCCAATTGGGTCTGACCAAACAGGGTGTTACTTTCGTTTTGTGCGGGTTTTTTACCCTTGAAAATGTCCAAAATACCCATGTTTTTCCCCAATTAGTTGACGTTTTCCACCCTAAAACGAACGGAAACCAAACGAACTTGACGCATACGGATTGTCCAAACTGCAATGCGCCGCAATAATCATCGCGATAATACCATCAACTTTGGCCGCTTTGTCAGCTTCGTTTTTGCGAACCTTGATGTTGCCGTTCACATCTTCGTAAATTTCGCAATTCCCAAGCTGCCAACCAACAAACGGGTTCCCGTCGTGCTGGATTTGCTTGTTTAGAATCAATTTCTCAACGTATTTGGACGGATTTGACAAGACGCCCATGCCTTGGCCCACTTTTTTGACCGGAATGCCTGATTCATGTAATCTGGCGACCAAGCTGGCGGCATTATAGGCATCGTATCCAACCTCTTTGACTTCGTATTTCTCGCATTGCTGTTTGATGTATTCGGAAATCTCGCGGTCATCCATCACGTTGCCTTCGGTCAGCTTCAAAATGCCCGATGACACGGCCACTCGGAAAATGTCGGCGTAGTGCTTGGGAATCAGCTTGTAGCCTTCCTCGGGCAAAAAGAACTTGAATTCGGCCTCATAGTCCAATTCGCCAAACCGCTTTAAAGTGCAAACGGCATTCAAGTCACGGGTAGCGGCCAAGTCAAAGCCAATGAACACGGCTTCGGGTTCTTGACGTTTTACGTCGGTTTTGCATTCGTCCCAAAAGCGGCGGTCCAGCCATGCGGTGTTGGCCGACACAAAGATGTTCAAGGTCTTGCACAAAAACTCATTCAAGGCTTGCGGTTTGTGCTTGGCTTCCTCTGCGCGTTGGGCAATGGCTTCCTCAAAAACGCTGATTCCGTGCATCGGGTTGGCCTTGGCCCATGTTGTCGGGTCGCGCCAATCATCCTTGGCATCCAGCGAATAAATCAGGCCAAACCAGCGGGGATTGTCCGACGCTTCGCCTGTCAGCATGGATTGATACATGGACAAATCTTCGTAAAACTTGGTGTCCTTGGTAAAGCTGGCGGTGGTGATGTAGATTCGCAAAGGGTTACGCCGGGCTACCATACCCGAATGCAAAACCTCGATGGAATTGCGGTCCACAATCTGCGCGGCTTCGTCAATGATGACGCACGATGGGTTTTTACCGTCGCCCGTTTTCTTGGTGTCGCGCGACAGCGCCTTAAACATGGATTGGTTGTCGCCAGCTTTTTTGACTTCGTATTTGGACGTTTCATATTGCCCGGCAAGTTCCAATGGCATCTTTTCAATAAATCCCTTGGCCGAATCAAAAACAATGGTGGCTTGTTCCCGGTTGGTAGCCAAAGTAAACACTTCTGCGCCAGCTTCGCCAAATTGCAGTTCGTATAGGGCCAAAATAGCCGTTAGCGTCGATTTTCCGGCCTTGCGTGGAATGTAAACGATAACGTCCGTCACCATGCGCCGGTTTCTGTCTTTCTTGCTACGGAAACCATACACCGCGCAAATCAAAAAGATTTGGAACGGTTCCAGCACGATGGGCTTGCCAGCGTCCGGGCCTTTGGTGTGCTTCAGAACCGACGCAAAATCCAAAACGTGTTGCGGGTAATCTTCATCAAATACCCATTCCCATTCGGCGTTTTCGTACTGATTGATGAACCGCTGGCAAGTCAGGCGAATGTCGTTGCAAACATTTATTTCGCCCTTGACGACTTGGATGGCGTAAAGGATACCGTCTTGCCAGTTCATGCGGATTTCGGACCTTTAAGCAAATTCCCGATGGCGCTTTTTTCTTTTGCGCCGCTGGCGGTCAATTTGGTTTTGGGCGTTAATCCCAATTGGCCCATCAAAGCAATGATTAAGTCGCTGCATTTATTCCGAATGGAAATATGTGGGTTCGGGCCGGTAGTCTTGCCTTGGTTATATTCAGCAATCAAACCTTGAACGGCGATTTCCCGATTGCAAAGAATATACATATCCATGTGGTCGGCCAACATCGACAACGTGTGTTTATATTGGTCCGACGTCATGCCGTAAGTTTGATATAAGTATTCGGCGGTTTCTTTGACGAACTTTTTTTTGTCCCAAAGTGATGAATCATCCATCCAATCAGCAGCCGGAATGCGCTTCGCCATGTCCCCCAAATTTTGGATGGGTTCATTCTTAGAAATCTTTTTTTGGCTTGTGATTTCGACCAAGTTCATTGGCTTTTTTTCCATGTCTTATAACTCCAAGTTATGTTTAGGGAATCCCTACCTTCATTTTTTCCATTTGCAGAAAATTGGGGACCGCGCTTGCTTGATTTGGCCTCGATTTTTTTTAAGTTTCTCGAAATTTGCTTAATTTTTAGGCAGGGGTTGGCACGCTTTTTGTTTGCGCGGACGTGGCAGTTCGCCATTGGGTCAGGGCGTAGTCGATGGCCTTGCCGCCTGTGTAGTGCCTGTATATGCCTTGATGTTCTAAAGCTGTCTTGTGGCTATGGCAACTTGTGCATAAGGATTGAAAAATGTTGTC
>Ga0214182_1000128_pt1 | contig 36593 bp, 29 predicted proteins | sample TroBogEpilimnion_8_FD_153020 | JGI IMG/M metagenome (GOLD analysis project Ga0214182, IMG submission 153020) | Freshwater microbial communities from Trout Bog Lake, WI - 14NOV2007 epilimnion | ecosystem: Environmental > Aquatic > Freshwater > Lake > Epilimnion/Euphotic zone | place: Trout Bog... | reverse complement strand
AAAGTTGAAACACTATGAAAATATCCTTCTAATGAATCTCTTGAGATAGACTCAAATGTTGATTTAGCCCTAAACACTTTAGGTGCCCAATCTGCTTTAGGATAGACCTGCCCTAACCTACTAAACACTGGTTTTCTGATGCTGGTTGGCAACCATGAGCGCATTTGTTCTTCATATTTGTGCCAACGGTAACGTCGATATCCAGCTAAATTTTCATCACCACCATCACCAGATAAAACAACAGTGACTTGTTTTTTAGCGAGTTCACAGACTCTATAAGTCGGTAATGCAGAACTATCGGCATAGGGTTCATCATAGAGTCCAGCTAATTGATCAATTAAACTAAAATCATCGGCATTAACCTGTTCTACGCGATGATGAGTGTGATAACGTTCAGCAACTTGTGCTGCAAATTTAGATTCATTATAAGCAGGATCGCCAAAAGATATTGAACAGGTATTAACCGGTTCTTTGGATAAACCAGCCATCATAGCGACTATAGCACTAGAATCAACGCCGCCTGATAGAAAAGCCCCTAAAGGTACATCGGCGACCATTCTTATTTTAACGGCCTCGCGCAAACGAGTTATTAGTTCTTCACCTGTCGTTTGTTCATCTTGTGAGTGTCTAGGTGTAAAGTTAAGATTCCAATATTGTCTAGGCTGATAGCTAGGCTGACCATGTTTCAAAGTTAAACAAAAACCAGGCTCTAATTTATAAACGTTTTTATAAATAGTTTTCGGATCAGGTATATAACCAAAGCCAAAATAATCTTCGATGGCGGTAGCATCAAAGGTTTTGGGTAGGTTAGGGTGCTGTTTTAAGGCTTTTAATTCTGAACTAAAAATAAACTGACCACTGCTTATTTCTGCATAATACAAGGGTTTAACGCCTAATCGATCTCTAGCCAAAAATAGTGTTTGTAGATTTTTATCCCATATTGCAAAAGCAAACATGCCTCGAAAACGCTCTACGCAAGCTTCCCCCCAAGCTTGCCAAGCAACCAAAATGACCTCGGTATCACAATGGGTTTTAAAATGATAACCCAGATCTTCCAGTTCTTTTCTTAAGTCTAAGAAGTTATAAACTTCACCATTATAAGTAAGCACTGCATTATTATCAGCACTAATCATAGGTTGCTGGCCACTGCTTATATCAATGATTGATAATCTCCGATGACCAAAGCCTAGACCTGCTTCAATATATAAATTGCCTTCATCGGGTCCACGGTGATGTTGGCTTTCATTCATACGCGACAATAAATCTCGATTGATTTCTCGTTTTTCTTTGAGATCAAAGATGCCAACAATTCCACACATAGTTGTTTTTCCTGTTTAATGATTATTGATTTTTATTATTGGAGTCAAAACTCGTGAGTTTTAACTCCGACAATCTAGTAAGTAACTTTCAATAAATTAACTAATTGCTTGACGTTATGTTCCCAGCTAAACATCGTTTGTACATATTGACGATTATTATGTGCTGATGAGATATTTTGTAATTGCTTTAAAATTTGATGGGCTATGTCTTCAATACTATCAGCGACACTAACAGCAAGTTTTTGTTGCTGAGCGATGCCTTCCATAGCAGCCGTTGTAGCTACTACATATTTTTCCATAGCCATGGCTTCTAAAACTTTATTCTGTATACCTCGAGCTATTCTTAAAGGTGCGACTACTAAATGAGCATAAGCAAGATAAGGTCTAATATCAGCTACTGCTCCAGTCACTACAACAGAATTATTGGCTAAGGCTAATACCTCTTTAGTGGGTTTAGATCCGACGATATAAAATTTAACCGTTGGCTGCTGTTTGACTATCAAGGGAAGAATTTTGTTTGCAAACCATACAACCGCATCTACGTTAGCCCTATAATCCATAGCGCCTGTAAAGATTAATACTTGATCAACATCGGCATAAGGTGAATTAAAGTAGATTTTGGGCGAAAAATATTCACTATCTACGCCATTATAAATATGAGTGATTTTATGGCTAACTTCAGGTGCCAATGTTTTAAACAGCTCTGCTTCATGTTCCGATACAAAAATACTCGCCCTAGCCTGCTCTGCTAAAATTTTTTCATAACTTAATAGATAGTAAGCTTCGCGTTGATAAATCCAGTGCTTAAGTCCTTTACTTTGCTGGGCATATTGCCGCCACTTATCAGAATCCACATCAACAAAATCAACGATCATATCAACCTTATGATCTTGATTAATAAATTGCGCCATAACCGATGAAAATATCAGCACTTTCTTAATCGAATGTGCGCTTATTGTTTGGTTAACCCATGCTTGTATCTGTCTATTTTTATAATAGGCTAAGCTGAGTGGTTGGTCGGTTACTATGCCCTGCAAGCTTTGTATCTTAGCTAATAATGGCTTAAGTTCTATATAACAAGTGCTTGCACATAGAGCATCTACTTTATGGGTGTATTGCCAATCATTAGGGTCATCAATAAAAGTTCCTAGATGTATCTTAAAGTGTAAGCTTAAATACTTTAAAAAATGATAAGAGCGTATCTTGTCACCTTTATTGGGTGGATAAGGAATACGATGTGTCAGAAACAATAAATCTTGCATATTAACTTAAATCTTTCGATAACCAGGGGCCTACCCATTGACTGACAGCCAAAGGCAAGTGTTTCCATGCTGCGATAAAGTATCTATATTTTGGGTTAAGTGGATTTATGTCGGGCATAGTTTTAGCATTAACCAAATAAAACTCATAAAAAATAGGCTTAGGAATAAAGCCCCAATTCTTTTTGAAACTATAAGAACCCGTACCGATTTTACTGCGCCCATAATCAAAGACTTTATAGCCTTTTTCTACTGCGCGACGCATGACTTCCCAATACATAAAATCATTACCTTTAAGATTTCTGGCTAATTCAGTGCCGCCACCATAATAAGGCAGTACTTGATCTTTATAATAAAAGTTCATAACACTTGCGACTAAATAACCATTATGTAATACCGTGAGTATTTCACATTGATCTTTAAAAACATCTTTTAGGGTTTGAAAATACTTTTTTGAAAAAACTGGAGTACCCAGATTTCTAACACTTTCAGAGTAAGCTTGATATAGCCTATCAACCTTTGTATCTATCACGCTATTTAATCCGGCCTCTATGCCTTTTCTTACCATCGCTCGTTGTTTTCTCGGAATGGCTAAAAAGTTTTTTTCAATATCCGTATCTAGCTCTTTGCTAAAAGATACATAAAGTTCTTTATAAGGTCTTTCAGGTGTTTTTTGAACTTGATTTCTCATTTCTAAGTAATCTACTTTAAGCATAGTAGCCAAGCGGCAAGCTTCTTGATCGAGTGTAATATAGGATTCTTCATTAATAGCGACTATGCCCCCATAAACACAAGGCGCAATTGAAACCAAGCTATTGCCGAAAAATAAACTTTTAATATGTACCAAAGGTAGGATGCCGGTTATGAGGCCATTATTTTCAACATAGATATAATAGGTATCATGTCCAAAAGCTTTTCTTATGACTTGCTGCCAGCCGGCTTGATGAAAAAAAGTCGCTTCATGATGCGCCATAACAAAGTCGTCCCAGCGAGAATATTCATCATTAGTCAGTGTTTTAATCATGGTTTTGACCTTGGTTAATATGAAATACATTTTCCATGGTATCCCAGTTAAAATCTGTTAGTAACTGTTCAAGTCTGGCTTCCATTTTGTGTAAATTTAGATAATGTCGCGTACGTGTTTTTATACTTAAACCTTTTTGCCTAGGCTGCTTAGAGTCTATTTCCCATGGATGAAAATAGAAAATTGCGGATTGTTGTTCCTGTTGATTAACTCGATTTAAAGCCCATTTAGAGAGGGCATAGGGATAAAATCTAAAGAACCCCCCTCCTCCACACGGCCAATTTTTATGGCCTAATCGGATAGTCGTGATTGGGATTTCTTTAAAGTCAAAATTTTGTATCGGTTCAAATATGAATCTAGGTGCTTCGGGCATACCGTATAAATCATGCTTAACAGGATAGATACTGGAGCTATATTTAAAACCAAGTTCTTGCAGCACATTTAATGCCCATAGATTACTTGCGCCAATTGAGTAACTAGCCGCTCGATAACCTTTAATTTCTTTTCCACTTAGTTCTTCTAGGATATTTTTTGCTTTATACACATCTGATCTGAATTGATCAGGTGTCTGTTCAGTCACTCTGATATGTTCATAACCATGACAAGCTAATTCATGTCCGTCTGATACGATGCGTTTAACTATGCTGGGATAGCGTTCAGCAATCCAGCCTAAGGTAAAAAAAGTAGCTTTTATTTGTTTGTCATCTAATATATCTAATATTTTATACGTGTTATTTTCAACTCGATGGGGCAAATTATCCCATTGGTTTTTTGCAACATAAGGTTCAAAAGCCGATACTTGAAAATAATCTTCAACATCAATACTCATCGCATTTATTTGGCGGATCTTCATAGTTAGTTACTTTAAATTGAGTTATTTACGACTATGTGTTTTGGTAGGTCGGGTTACGCTATCGCTAACTTGATCTACATTTTTTATTGATTCTATTGCAATAAAGCCGCGTTGTTTTGAAACCTAAGTTATTTACTGAGATCATTCATAAACGGCATCCATATCCAGTTGTAATAAAATGGCTTTGCGTAATAAAGCACGCTCCTTGGAAGAGTTTTTTTGTAAATCAAACACAGCTTTTTCTAAGCTAATTAAACGTTCTTCAACGGACGAATCAATAAACTTAGTGTTTTTGGATAGGTCATGAAATTCATGGCTCTTAATAGAAGATTCTTCTTCGATATCGGTGATGACTTTATCGATAGCTGTTAAATCTATGACTTTTAATTCTTCAAGATAGCCGAATAGTAAAACTCTATCGCATAGCGTATTAATACATCTAGGTATGCCTTGGGTGTATGAGCAAATGCTATCAAAAACATTATCTTCAAATTGAGGTGTACTTTGCCAACCTGCTTTTTCTAAACGAAATAAGATGTAGTTTTTAGTTTCTTCTGCGTTAAGTGGTTTTAATTGATAGGTAGCAACAATACGTTGTTTTAATTGCTCCATTTCAGGTAAAAATAAAGCCTCACTTAATTGTTGCTGACCTATTAAAAAGATCTGAAATAGAGATTTTCCAGATAACTCAAAATTGGACAACATGCGTAGTTCTTCTAAAGCATCTTTGGGAAGATTTTGTGCTTCATCGACTATCATCAACACTCTTTTTCCTTCCATCGCTTGTTGAATAAAAAAACATTCGATGCGAGTTAAAAGTGTTGATTTGTCTTCGCTTTCATAAGAAAGTCCAAACGTTGCTGATATTATTTTTAATAAATCATCAGCACCTACTTGTGATGACACCATTATACCGATTGTTATATTGTCGTTATTTAAACTAGTAACAAGCTGTTTAACTAACATAGTTTTGCCCGTTCCAGGTTTTCCAGTAACAACAACAAAACCTTCCCCTTGTGTTAATCCATAGTGCATATAAGCTAAGGCTCTTTTGTGTACAGCACTATTAAAAAAAAAGTCACTGTCAGCAGTTAGCTGAAAAGGTTTTTTACTTAAATTATAAAAGCCATCATACATCATTAAAATCTCATAGAAAGTGTAGCGGTTACCCTATTCTCTTGATAGCCAGTTATTGGATTCAGCTCATTATTAGAATTGACAGTAGATGAATGATTCATGTGTTGGAACTCAAGTATGCCATTTAATGTTGGTGTAATGGCACGATTAAGTCCAACTAGTGCCATGTAATATTGGCTATTAGTAGAGCCTTGATTTGAAATAGTTTGCCATGTGGGTCTTATATATAAAGTTGTTTTACTGGCAAGCGGCCAAGCCCAGTTGCCAGTAATGCCAATGATTTTTTGATTATTTCCTTTACTGTTTAAATAACTATAGTCTTGATCATAAGCATTGAGTGTTAATGTACTTTTACCCGGATTAAAAGATACTGACAAATTCCAAGCTGTTGAAACAATGACATTATTAGTTAATATTGGATTATTGATGGTGAACTGATTGGGACCCAAGTTAGTGACAGAATTAACTAACAATTGATTCTGAGCTAATATCTGTTGTGACGTTGTCGTTGTATTGGTGTGAGTTAGGCTCCATGTTGACCTAGACGCCTGATAATGCAGAGCGGTTTGCAAGTTTTTTCCAGAATTTCCGCTGCCTCCTATTCCAGAAGTTGTCGCAGAATTTGTAGGCAAAGTAGAGGAAGATGCAGTATTTGCGGATTGTCCAAAACTGGTTCCTACGGCATTATCACTATACGTAGTTGTCCATGTTATGCGGGATATCGGTGAAATAAATACTGTAACATAACTATTGTTACCGGCACCCACAGTAACACTAAAATTTTGATTAGGCTGCCATTGCCCACCGGCAGTGTAATAGGCGCCTTTATTGGAAGATCTAATTAAAGATTCATAATTCGTGTTGCTATAACCACCTTGGGAAAAGATATTAAAATAAGCATTAATTGGAACACTCACTCTGACGCTAGAGTTTTGATAACTTACATTTTCACCTGACGCCACAAAACTTTCATTATTATTAAAGGCTAGATTCCATCTAAGACGCTGAAAATAACTTCCACTATTAAGTGCTATTGTTTCTGTAAGGTTTAAGGTATTTGAAATAGGAGCTAAACTGCTATTAGATGTTGAACTTGCATTAGAACTGCTTGCTATTGTGTTGGCATTAAGCTGAAAAGATCCATTAGCATAATTGGAGAAATTGGGTGTCCATATCGGTGCAACACCAAAAGTATAAATATTACTACTATTACTAGAGCCGTTGATATTACTTGCACCTATCTGGTTATTATTAATGTTTTGTTGACTTATAGAGCTCGTAGAATTCAAGAACAATGTATTAGGAATAAAAGTACTACGCGTGCTAGATTGCAATTGATTATATGAATTAAAATTATTATTACCGCCGGCATTATATAAATTCTGCATTCTGTAATTAAGATTCATAGTTGAAATAGGAGATTGCCCAGTCACTGTAATACCTGGATTAATAGCTTCAACAAAAGCCCCCTTTTGACTACTAGAAGGCGCTAAAGCAATATTGTCAGAGTAAATTTCTTGTGCTTGTAGAGTTGGATTAATGTTCCAACTTAGGGCATATGAATTATTACAAAAAAATATTATATATACATTTACTAAAGTAAAAATAATTCTAGTTGCAACTATATTTAACTGCAATTTACATCGGGGTATGTGGAAAAATTTTATTAAAAGTAATTTCATATTTCGATGGTAGCGTTTTTTGTTAAAACAAACAGCAGAAGAGATTTCAATTCATATACTCTAAATATCAATGTGCGTATTGACCATAGCCATAGCCATAGCCATAGTAATTAATATCCATATTTCTCTTGGTTTTATTAAATAGTGCTAAAACCACATCACAAGTAGCCAATTTTTCTACTGATTCCATGACTACATTTTGCAAGGTTTGTTCTGCTTCAATCACTAAAATAACCTGACCAACTAATCTAGCCAACACTTCACCTTGAGTTGCAGCTAATAAGGGAGGCGAATCGAAAATAACAATTCTATCTGGATAGCGGTTACTTAATTCTTCAACAAATAAAGCCATTTTATTACTCGATAACAATTCGGTTGAGTATTTATGTAATTTTCCCGCAGGAATTACCGCTAAACCTGGAATGCTGGTTCTAACAATAATGTCAGAAAAACTAATATCAGGCCCATCAAGATATTCTATTAAGCCAGGACTATCATTAATGCCTAAAACTTTTGAAACCGATGGTCTAGCGACATCAGCATCAATTAGTAATACTTTTTTGTCACGTTCATTGGCTATACTCAAGGCTAAATTAATTGCCGTGAAAGTTTTTCCTTCTCCAGGCAAACTACTCGTCACTAAAATAAGATTAGCTCTAGCGATACCTTCACTGCCTTTCCCGAAGGCATTATTTACCAAAGGCCGTTTTATATTTCTGTATTCTTCTATGGCTTCTGTGTTTGAACTACCTGGAGCAGCAAATCCTAAATCAGATAATCTTTTCCAATCGATATCAAAAATTAAATCTTTATCATCATTTAAATCAGCAACGACTTTTATGTGGTTACTCATGTTATCAACTATAGCTCTAGGTGTTTCTTCTAGGTTTTCCTTTGGATTACAATCGAATTTAGCGTTTAATTCTGCATCTTCTTTTTTTAATTTGTTTAATGCTTTTTCGATAATGCTCATTTATAACTCACTATTCAGTTCAATATCTTTAAGAAAAAATAGACAGTCCAAGAAGGCTTATCTTTACAATATCAGCCGTCATAAAACCAAGATAAATAATAAAAAGACTAATGAAAGCTATTCCAAATTTAAGCATTTCATTCCTATATTTAATAAGTTCTTCAGGTCTGGATTTCATGGAAATATTTCCTAAAATGGGTAATCCAGTTATTTTACGAAGTTGCGATATAGACATGAAGGTAGGTCTTATTAAGTACAATATTAAAGCTAAAGCTGAACCTACTATAATACTTATAACTAAGACACCCGAATATAATAATTTTCGTTTTGGTGAAGAAGCCTGTAAAGGCGTATTCGGAGCATCTGCAATCTTAAACTTTAAGGCTTCTGCTTGATTATCAACTTTTTCAGACATTACTGCTGTCTCTCTGCTTGAGAGCAACCTATCATAATTATTTTTTATTTGAGCATAATCACGATTCAAGTTTTCTATTTCTGTTTCTATTGAAAGTCTTGAATTCAATTCCTCTTGCTCTTTTGATAAGCGTTGTTGAAATATATCTATACGTGAATTGATTGAAGCAATATTTGCATCAACTTCATTAATAGCCACCTTGATATTTTGAATATAAGGGTTAGTCAATACTGCGCTATCGAGACCACCCGCATCAACCACTTTAGCTTGCTTTACAGCATTACGTATTTGTAATTCTTTAATGGTTTTATCAATATGAGCAACTTCTGGATGATTATCTGTAAACTTAATTAACAGTTCATTTTTTCTTTGTTTTAGGCTGGAAATTTGTGCATCATCACCAACAGTAGCAACTTCAGTTGAACTTTTCCATTCATCATTATCAACATCTGAGGTTAATGATTCTTCTAACTGCTCTGTTAGCTTTTCTTTTCTAGACTTAGCTTCTTTTAAAGCTAATTTGGTATCTTCTAGTTCTTTACTCATGGCTTGTATCTTGCCAATTTGATCACCTCCTTGACCCGGCAACAAGCCTAAGTTTGCACGCTTAAAATTTTCACGAGCTTTTTCACCATTTCTCAAGCGCATTTCATACTCCTGTATTTGTTCATCGATAAAGCGCTGTGCGCTATCAGAATTACCGTGTGTTGATAACTGTGTTTGTTCTGAAAATACTGTCAACACTGCTTGTACAACATTTTTAGCCATGTCAGGAGTAGTTGCTTCATATTGGATGGTAAACATATCTTCAGAAGCGCTATTAATATGTATGTCTTTTTTTAAACCCTCAATGAATTTTTCTTGTTCAGTTGGAGTTCTAACTATTTTATCTAAATCAGATAGCTTGATAATTTGTTCCAGATTACCTTTAGTAAACATTAATTGCTGCATAACCCTTAACAACCCCCTAACATCGGCTTCAATTGCCATGCCTGATAACAAGGGTTGTAACATAGTTCTTGTTTCAACATGAACTTTAGCAACAGAAGTATATTTATCAGGCATCAACAATACATAAGTCCATCCAGATGTTGCTAATATCCATGCGATAATTAAAGCTGACCACTTATACTTTAAGGCACCCTTGAGATAATAAAGAACTTCAAATAATTGTTCTTGCATAGGAGTTATATTACCTTTTTTATATGATGTGGTTACTGTTCAAAAAAATGATTGAGGTATGATTAATATATCGCCTGGCAATATTTTTACATTGGCTGATAAATCAGCATTATCAACTAAATCATCAATTCTAATGCCGAAGTGCTGTGACTCTCCATCAATGTTTCGAATAATACTTGCGCTATTACCATCAGCAAACTGTCCTAGTCCACCTAATTGAATAATCAAATCGAGTAAAGTCATATCTTTTTTATAGGGGAAAGCTTTTGCTGAATAATGCGCTGCTACACCTAAGCCTGAGCCACCACTGCCACCGCTCAATTGGCCAATGACTCTAACTTGCTGACTGTACACCCCTTGCCCACCTGAGACCATAATAACAACCTGAGGATCTCTAACATATTTTGAGAGTGCTTTTTCCATAACTCTGGCTAACTGTGATGGTGTTTTTCCACTTGCTAACAGATCTTCTGCTAAAGGTATGGTGATTTTTCCATCAGGCCTTACGTGGGCGGTTGTTGATATGTCGGGATTTCCCCAGACAAAAATACTAACACTATCACCAGGTCCAATAATATAAGTGTAATCAGAAGATATAATGGCATCATCTTCTTGTGTTAGTTGCGGATAACCGCAGCCAGAAATAAGGGCAACAACAAATAAAAGAATTACTTTGTTTATGACTTTTAGAGTCTTCATACAACTACCATCGGATGAAATTAAAATAACCTGTATAGAGCTGTGATCAGCACAATATGCATTTATACAAGCAGTCTTGGATACTTACTGAAAGCAACTAATATGCTGCTTTTAATTTAACAAAAAAGTTTGATTGCAAGTTAATTGACAACTAATGAATGTCCTCTAGTTTTTTCTAAAATCTCTGCCAAAAGTAGGTCCGCTGTTCTTTTATCAAATAAGTCGGTGGCTTTTTTAGAAAGTTCTATTGCTTGTTTAATTTCATTGATGGCTGAGCTATTATTTCCTAGTTGGTAGTAGCCAACACCCAGGTGATATCTAAATATAGGGATATTAGGATTAGATAATATTAATTTATTGAGTATCTTAATACCATCACTTACTTTTCCTTGTTTAACTAAAATCCAAGCATAGGTATCTTTATAATAAGGTTGTACCGAATCTTTTAACTTTTCTGCTAGAAGTCCTGCTCTATTCAATTTATCTGCACTACTATAATTTTCGGCTAAAATAATCGCCAAATTATTAATAGCTAGATCTAGGTTTTCATTTTTTCTAAGTAACGACTCGTAATATTCAACAGCTTTATCGTTGTTACCGAGTTTTAAATACAAATTAGCTATTGATGTCGATAGTTTTATATTATCTGGGTAGGTTTTAAGACCATCAAGATAAGTGTCAAGTGCTCCTTGGTTATCGTTCATGGTTAATTTAACATTAGCTAATAAAATATAGACTTGAGAATTAATTGATTTTTCTGAAATCATATTCTTCAATAAGTTATGCGCGGCATCAATATTCTTAGTCGATAAATAGGTCTCTGCGAGTAGAGTGCCTGCTGTTATATTTTGGGGATTCTTTACACGTAAATCAGATAAAAATGCTATCAACTGATTGGTGTTTTTCAATTTTTCATAACATTGAGCTATATTAATTAAAATATTACTGTTATCGGGTAACCTTTCTAATAGCTCAGAATAAATTTCAATAGCCTTAGTGTAATCTCCTTCACCTTGATGTATCTGCCCAAGAATGTAACCAGCTAGATCATAGGCTAATGGGCTGGTAGTATTTGTAATTTTTTGTACAGTATCTTTTGCACTGTTCCAATCATTTTTTATGATATTTAAATGAGCCATTTTTTCTAAAAATTGAATGTTATTAGGCGCTCTATTCAGAGCCTTTTGAATAATATCTTTAGCTAAATTAAGATCATTATTAGTTAATGCTTTTTCATAGGTATAAAGAACAGCTTGTGGGTTAGCTGGATTTGCTGATAAGGTGCTAGAAAAATGAATATCAGCTTGTTTTTGATCACCTTTCATAAAATATATTTGTGCTAGTAACATTTGAGCTTCTTCAGAATTTTCCTTGCTCCAAATAACTTTATTTAAAAAAGTAATCGCTTCATCTGATTCACCTTCAGCTAGCAGAATTCTTGCTTTTAAAACATTAGCCTCATCATAACTAGAATTAATAGCTAAAGTTGTATCAATAATTTTTTTAGATTCTATGAGATTCCCAGTTTCTAGTGCTATTTTTGCTAATTCAACTTTGGCCGATAAACCTATGTTAGAGTTTTTTTCAATCTTGATCACTTGATTAAGATTATTCTTGGCTTCATTAAAGTTTTTTCTGGAAGTCATCCAATTTGCTAAAGCCAGCAAAAAGCGAGGTTGATCTTTGTGTTGCTCACTAAAGAATTTAAATTTATCAGTAACGCTTTCTTTATTTGTCGCAGCGGTAAAATCAAGATACATCAGTATTAATTGAACATTATTAGGTTCAACATCAATAATTGCTTTTAATAACACTTCTGCCTCAGAGACTTTACCGGTTTGTGTATATATTTTAGCTAAAGTAACTTTAAACTCATTATTGTCTGGGTAGCTAGTTACGAGATTTTTATAATCTTCAATAACAGCATCTGTATTTTTATTTTTTGCATCAAGTTGGATTTTGAAAAAATCTAAGCCTATATTGCTTGCATCTGTTCTTTTTGCTGAATCTAGTAAAGTCAAAGCTTGAGAATAATCTCCTTTTTCCATAAAAATTAGAGATTTTAAAGATAAAGCATCTGTATTATCTGGCTGATCTTTTAGAATATTATCAATTATAGCGAGTGCTTCCGTTGTATTTTTTTTCTTAATTAGCGCAGACGCTTTCAATGTCAATGCTTCATGGTTTTGATTAGCATCTTTAAGTACATATTCTGCTTGATTTATGGCTTCGACAATATCACCAAAAAGTAACTGAACTTTCCCTAGCTTTAATCTTGCGTCGACAAAGGAGGGCGCAAGTTCAACTGTCTTAAGTAGGTTTTCTTTCATTTCCCTGAATTGTCTTTTCTTTTCATTTAACAAGGCCATATAGTAATAAGTTTCAGCAGTATCTTTACCTGATTGACTAGATGCTTTAAGTTCAATCCTCGCTTTTTCTAGCTCACCTTTGTTAATGTATTCTGCTGTTTTAGATAAATGATCATTATCTTTTTCTTTATGATCATCACAACCCACTAATATTAACGCTATTAACAATAGCCTTAAAGACTTTGGTAAAGTTAAATTTTTGATTTTTTGATATAAAGTCATGGTTCTATTTAACCTACTAAAATTGATGTATGTGGTACATGGTTAAGAAAACAACTTAAGTTATTTTTTTACTAAAAAAGCAACTAAAGACATTACTGCTATAAGTTCAAGCTAATTAATCTATTAAAACAACTGATTCTGTTGTGTTAGTGCATATAATCGGTAAAAATTTTAAACGTCACTATTTGATTGAGGTCTACTCTATTTAGTACATAAGTTCATGCGCCTAATCATGTATTATTTAACAACAAAATTGATTATTCTTTAATGGACATCAATTTAATAATTACAGCTCAAAATATTCTGCAGGTGGGTCGAGTAGAACAGTAAATTCTCTGTATAACGTAGTTTTTGAGTTACTTACCTGCAGCATAAAATGTAAGTAAGGTTCTTTAACGGCCTCTTTTGTAGTTAAGATGATATGTAAAGATCCGTCCGACAAAATTTTTGTCGAAAAACTTATTTTTGAAAGAAAAGACACCCATGGTAAATCGTTTCTATCAAATTTAGTTTGAGTAACTAAATTGGCTTTTATATCTTCTGAATTTTCACCATTTAACATCACTAATAAAATATCAGCATTTAAACTCTGATTAAGTGATGAATGCATAGTAATATTTCCGATACCCAATGCGAAGCAGTTGATAGGAATTAATAGGGAAGATATTACTAATGCTTTAGCTAGAATAGACATGCTCTCTTCTGGTATCAATTTAACTTTGAGACATGATACCAGAAGAAACTGAACTTAGATGTAGTTTTTTATTAATAGCTCTGCAATTTGTACACTATTTAAAGCGGCACCTTTACGAACATTGTCTCCAACCACCCATAAATCAATACCTTGGGGGTGAGATATATCTTCTCTTATACGTCCAACAAAAACGTCATCATTGCCAGATGACTCAGTGACTGCGGTAGGATACCCTCCATCTTTTCGTACATCGATCACGGTAACGCCAGGAGCTTTCTCTAATAATTCTTTAACAGTTTCTGCGCTTATTTTTGTGCGAGTTTCAATGTGAACTGCTTCAGAATGCCCATAAAACACAGGAACTCTAACGGCGGTAGCATTTACCTTAATATTTTTATCACCAAGAATTTTTTGAGTTTCCCAAACCATCTTCATTTCTTCTTTGGTATAACCATTATCCATAAAGACATCAATTTGGGGCAATACATTAAAAGCAATTTGCTTAGGATAAACACTCGGACTAATAGCTTGCATGTTAAGTAGATTTAGAGTTTGTTTACCTAATTCTTCAATAGCTTCTTTGCCTGTTCCAGATACCGCTTGATAAGTACAAACATTTATTCTTGTAATACCTGCCGCATCATATATAGGCTTTAAAGCGACCAGCATTTGTATAGTTGAGCAATTTGGATTAGCTATAATGCCACGTTTTTTGTAATCGATGATTCTTTCAGGATTAACTTCAGGAACAATCAGAGGTATATCGTCGTCATAACGAAATTGAGAGGTATTATCGATGACCACACAACCAGCAGCGGCAGCTATAGGGGCATATATTTCTGATATGGATGCTCCAGGAGAAAATAGACCAATCTGCGCATTTGAAAAATCAAAAGTCGCTAAATCTCGAACCTTTAAAGACTCGCCCTTGAAAGGAATGCGCTTACCAACAGAATTACTACTAGCTAGTGCATAAACCTCACCTACAGGAAAATTACGCTCTTCCAAAATGGATAGCATCGCCTCACCCACTGCACCCGTCGCACCAACCACTGCAACGTTATAAACTTTTGTCATTTCTGATTACCTTTTTTACATCAATAATTATTTAAGAGAAGGCTTGCTTTGGAATCAATCAAGAATAGCAAACACTTTGTTAGTGATTTCCTCGACACTACCGACACCAGCAATAGAGCTAAAGTTAACCTGTTGCTCGGCTGCTGAATAATAATCTACCAAAGGTTTAGTTTGTTCATGATAAACATTGAGTCTGGTACGTACGGTTTCTTCTTTATCGTCGTCTCGTTGAATTAAAGCTTCACCGGTAAGATCGTCAATTCCAGCTACTTTAGGTGGATTAAAATCAATATGATAACTGCGACCTGATGCCAAGTGGACTCGCCTTCCAGCCATTCTTTTTATAATCTCTTCATCGGCAACATTAATTTCAATAACAGTATCGATTTTAACACCCATAGCCGTTAAGCCTTCTGCTTGGGCAATTGTTCGAGGAAAACCATCCAATAAAAAACCGTTTACACAATCAACTTGTGCAATTCTTTCTTTAATAAGACCTAGGATAATGTCGTCAGATACTAATCCACCTGCATCCATCACCTGTTTTGCAGCTAAGCCTAAAGGTGTACCTTCACGAACTGCAGCTCGTAGCATGTCGCCTGTTGAAATTTGCACGATGGCATATTTTTGGGTAATAAATTGAGCCTGAGTTCCTTTGCCGGATCCAGGACTTCCTAATAAGATGATGCGCATCGTTGTCTCCATTGCGTAACGATGACTCGTTTAATTAAAAACGTGAGTCAATAGGTAATAAATTAATTAGAGGTCTTGTTTATTGCACTGCTTATAAAGCTAAAAGGTGACATATCAAGGCTTTGAAGAGTTAATATGTCACATTTAAGTGTATAAGCTATTTTTTGATGATACTAATGCCCTTTAATAGATTCAAAGCTTCATGTAATGCATAGTCTTGTGTTTCTGCAGCGTCTTTTTCTTTCAAATTCTCAGCTTTATTATCATTAGCAGCTTTACTATTTTGCAAATGATGTGATAAATCAGCTTCTTTTATTGGGACAAAATCGGTTTTGTCTATGGCTTCTAGTTTTACACGCGACAATGTTATATCGGGTTCTATTCCTTCAGCCTGTATAGAGCGACCTGAGGGTGTGTAATAACGGGCAGTGGTTAACTTAACAGCGGCACCATTACTGGTAGGCAAGATAGTTTGCACCGAGCCTTTGCCAAAAGACTTTTCGCCCATAATTACTGCACGTTTTTGATCTTGTAAAGCACCGGCCACAATTTCAGATGCAGATGCAGACCCCGCATTAATTAACACGACGATAGGTGCACCATTAATAAGGTCATCACCTGCAGCATTAAAACGCATTTCAGAATTTTCAATACGACCTTGTGTATAAACGATTAAGCCACTTTTTATAAAGGCATCACTTACATCAACAGCTGCATTCAAAACGCCACCAGGATTATTTCTTAAATCTAACACCAAGCCTTTAAGTGAACCGCCATTGTCCTTTTTCAAAGTAGCAAGTGCATCTTTAAGACTATCTCCAGTACCTGATTGAAAACTGCTGATACGTACATAGCCATAACCTTTATCTAAGCTTCGACTTTTAACGCTTTTTACTTTTATAATATCTCTAGTTAAAGTTAATTTAAGCGGTGCTTCTTCACCTTCACGTACAATAGTTAAAACTATTTTACTTCCGGGTTCGCCACGCATCAACTTGACAGAGTCATTTAAACTCATACCTTTTACAGGTTTATCATCTAACTTTATAACGAGATCACCGGTTTTTATTCCTGCTTTTTGTGCAGGAGTATCATCAATTGGAGAAACTACTTTAATAAAACCATTTTCCATAGTGACTTCTATACCTAAGCCACCAAATTGTCCGGTGGTACCTTCTTTTAATTCTTGGTATTCTTCGCCAATTAAATACGCAGAATGTGGGTCAAGTCCACTTAACATGCCGCGAATAGCATCTTCCAATAATTTTTTATCAGATACAGGCTCAACATAATCTCTTTTTATGCGACCAAATATTTCTGTAAAAGTCCGTAAATCTTCATAAGGCAAAGATTCGGTATCATTTGATACATCAGCTTTATCTTTCCCTGCTAGTACGGTACCTGAAATACCACTGCCAAAACCTAACACCATCCCTAAGGACAAAATAACAACTGCTTTCTTTTTTAGCATGCGCCTTAAAACTCCAAATCTACGGTTTGAATTATATTCTATCATTTAAAAATTAATTTCTTGAAGGCAACTTAACGATGACACCATTCCAATGGATCTATCGGAGTACCATTCTGGCGCATACCAAAATACAAGCCTGCTTGATTGCGTCCTCCACTTTGACCTACCGTAGCTATAACATCACCCGATTCTACCCAGTCGCCAGTATGCTTGTAAAGACTCTGGTTAAAGGCATACAACGTCATAAGCCCATGCCCGTGATCGATAATAAGTAACAGTCCGTAACCTTTAAGCCATTCAGAAAAAACAACCTTTCCTTCCATAACTGACTTGATCTCTGTCCCTTCATTTGCCTCTATTAAAACACCATCCCAATGACTATCAGCACGAGGACTACCAAAAGTTTGAGTTAAGCGCCCTTTAATTGGCAATGACAAATTGCCTTTTAGAGTAGATAAATCACCTTTAAATTCGCTATTAATGGGTGCTTGATCTTTATTATGACCTACATTAATTGCTAGTTCTTCATCTGTTATCGGTAAGGAACTCATTAAGTTTTTGAGGCTAATTTCATTTTCTTGTAGCTGACTTAATTGATGCGCATTACTTGAGTAATCATTTTTTATTTTAGCAAGTAAGGCATTTCTTTGCTTCCTATCTTGCTCAATCTGAGCTTGTTCAGATTTTTTTTGCTCAAGATTTTTTTGCAATAACTCAGTCTCAATTTTCTTTTGTTCATCGAGTTGCCCTAATAATTTGACTGCAGCTTCTTTATTACTTAGTTTTTTTAAACGCTCCTTAGTAATACAATTAAAATAAATCATGATACGTGACGAAACAGCAGGATCTTTTTGATTTAAAATCAATTTTAAACGTTGCTCTTGTCCCATTAAGTAAGCAGCTCGAAAATGACCAGCTAATTCTTTATTCAAAGATTCTATTTCACGCTTATAAGCTTTAATTTCTGACTGTATTCTTGAAATATTTTGACGTTGTTGTTCAATAATTGATAATTCTGCCTTTAATGAAGACGCTGTTTCACCATAATGTTTTTCAATATCGGATAGCATTTCTTCCATGCCGGTTTTCTCTTCTGAAAGACGCTGCATATCCTGTTTGACATCATTAATATCAGATTCAACTTTATTGAGCTGAGGATTAGATTGTAAATCCTCAGCTTCTGCGTAAGCTAATCCAATGCTGAAAGTCAGCAATAAGAAAAAGCACAGTATTATTTTCATCAATAATTAAGTATTAACAATAAGTGATTTACCTGTCATTTCAGTAGGCTGAGGAACACCTAAAATAGCTAGCATAGTAGGAGCTAAATCAGACAAACCACCCCCGTCAGCTAAAGGTTTATCACCACATACATAAACTAAAGGTACTTGGTTGACGGTGTGGGCAGTATGAGGTTGGCCGCTACTTTTATCGATCATTTGTTCGATATTGCCATGATCAGCTGTTAACAACAACTGCCCTCCAACAGATTTTAAGGCGTCAACAATGCGCTGTAGAGATTTGTCTACAGCTTCAACAGCTAATACTGCCGCTGGGATAATCCCAGTATGACCGACCATATCGCAGTTAGCGTAGTTGCATATAATGACATCATATTGACCACCAGTAATTGCAGATACTAAATGATCAGTCACTTCGGCCGCATTCATTTCTGGCTGCAAATCATAGGTTCTAACTTGAGGAGAAGGGACTAATATACGATCTTCTCCAGGAAAGGGGGTATCAATACCGCCATTTAAAAAGAAAGTTACATGCGCATATTTTTCGGTTTCAGCTAAGCGTAATTGCTTCATGCCTAATACCGATAAATATTCACCTAAACCATTTTTAATATCAACAGAAGGGAATGCAATATCATAAGCAAAATCTTGATGGTACTCAGTTAAGGTACAAAAATAACCAGTATGGGCTGGATGCTGTCTATCAAAACCAGTAAAGCTATCTAAGGTGATTGCTTGAGAAATTTCTCTAGCGCGATCCGCTCTAAAATTCATAAAGACAACGGAATCATCAGCATCAAGAGCAACCGTCTGACCCTCAGCATCTAAAATAGCTGTGGGCAATACAAACTCATCGGTATCACCTTTTTCATAAGCACGCGCTAAACCAGCTAATGCGGAGGATTCTTTAACACTTGCCTCGCCTTTTACGATCAGGTCATAAGCAAGTTTGACTCGATCCCATCGATTATCCCTATCCATCGCATAAAAACGTCCAGTGATTGAAATAATTCGGCCTACACCTAATTTTGCAAATTTAGCTTCAATCAGTTCTATAGAGCTAGTCGCGCTCTTCGGTGGGACATCACGTCCATCTAAAAAAGCATGTAAATAAATTTTACTTAAGCCACGAGATGCTGCTAATTCAATCATAGCCAATATTTGTTGCTCATGACTATGAACACCACCTGCAGACAATAAGCCCATGATATGCAGAGCCTTGTTATTGTCTTTAGCTAAATCAACAGCACGACATAATACTGGATTAGTAAAGAAACTAGCATCCTCAATGGCATCATTAACTTTAGAAAAATCTTGAGGAACATAACGACCTGTTCCGATATGAATATGCCCTACTTCTGAATTACCCATTTGATCATCTGGCAAGCCTACTGAACGACCCGAACAATTGAGTAAAGTCATAGGATAATCTTTTTGTAGTTGATCCCAGCAAGGGGTATTAGCCATAGCAATGGCATTATTTTCTTGCTCCAATGTGTAACCGAAGCCATCAAGAATCAATAAAACTAAAGGTTTTGGTTTATTCAACATATTCAATTTATCTCCAGGCACTAACAATAAAACCCATTATTCTCTAAGATTAAGGGTATCAAAAATAAACAAGACTGTATTAAGCATTACCCAAATTCAATAAAAGAAGGTATCATTTTAAGTGAATAGAGGGTTTTGATGAACATCAGATAATCATTATATTAATACACGTTGCTAGCAGTTGTGTATAAATAATTATTTCCTTATAAAATCTTACTATGTTGAATGATCAAAAAATATTGAATATCGAGTTAATCCTATAGCTTAATATTCAATATTTTTATCTCTCAAAGACACACTTTTCCCATTCACTTAACCAAAATATATTTCATGGAACGTTACTTAGATTTTATTTTAAACCACTATATATTGTCACTTGCACTTGCTGTAGTCACCTATCTGTTAATTCAAGAATTACTTGATACCGCTTTTAAAAAACACTCAGATATATCACCTCTATTAGCCGTCGCAAAAATGAATGATAGCGACACTTTAGTCATTGATGTTCGAGATGCAACTGACTTTCCTGCTAGCCATATAGATCAAGCTATCAGTATGCCTCTAGGTAAATTAGCAGAAGATATTTTAAAAATTTCTGAGCATAAAAACAAACCTGTATTAATTGCTTGCTTAAATGGAACTCGCTCCGCTTCTGCAGCAAAGCTTCTAGCTAAAGCTGGTTTTGAGCAGATTTTTGTTATCACTGGTGGCATGCAAGCCTGGGAAAATGACTACAAACTGCCAATAAAAAACACTAGTAATAAACAATCAAAAACAAAAACTAATAACATCATTGTTGTTAATGAATAATCCTTTTAATTAACTTAATTCTTAATTACACCTCATGGCTAAAGAACAACAAGTACCAGAAAAACAATTTTCTATACAAAAAATATACATTAAAGATTTGTCTTTTGAGACCCCAAGCTCGCCTAAAATCTTTATTGAAAAATGGGAGCCAGTCGTCGATCTTAATCTTAGTAGTCAAATACAGTCACTAGAGGAATCATTATTCGAAGTGGCACTGACTATCACCATTACCGTAAAAAGCTCTGAGTCTACTGCCTACCTTGTAGAAGTCAGTCAAGCAGGTATTTTTACTTTAAGCGGTTTTACGGAAGAAGAAATGGGGCCGATGCTTGGTAGCTTTTGCCCTAACATATTATTTCCTTATGCGCGTGAAGCTGTTTCTGATTTAGTAGCAAAAGGTGGCTTTCCACAATTATTGTTAGCACCTGTAAATTTTGATCTTTTATACGCTCAACAATTACATTATGCTCAACAACAAACACCTAGTTCAGACACCATCAACTAATGTGTCTTGAAAAATGAAGATCAATAGAGATGAGTAAAGATGAAAAAATAGCCATATTAGGTGCTGGCTCATGGGGAACAGCCCTTGCATTATTGGCAGCCAGAAATGGCTGCCAAACTTTATTATGGGGACATAATAAAGAACATATGGCTATATTGGCTGAACAAAATCAAAACCAACGTTATTTACCAGATCATCGTTTCCCTAAAAATCTTAGCGTAACAACTAATTTAAAAGAAGTTGCTGAATTCAGCGATTTAATTTTGGTTTGCGTACCTAGCCATGCTTTTAAAAACACACTTATTCAACTTAAGCCGCATTTAACAAAATCAGTAAAAATAGCTTGGGCTACTAAAGGTTTTAATCCAGACGATGGTTGCTTACTACATGAAATAGTTGCCGAATTATTTTCTCCGCAAACGCCTGCCGCAATCCTTTCGGGCCCTACCTTTGCGCTTGAAGTTGCCAATAATTTACCAACAGCGATTACCATCGCGTCTTCTCAACCCGCATTTGCAAAAGAATTATCTAATATTTTACATAGCGACCTTTTTAGAACCTATACCAGTTCAGATGTTATCGGTGTAGAAGTTGGTGGTGCCGTTAAAAATGTCTTGGCTATTGCTGCTGGAGTTGCAGATGGATTAGGCTTTGGTGCTAATACGCGAGCAGCCTTAATTACCCGAGGTCTTAGCGAGATTATTCGCTTAGGTATCAAATTGGGCGGTAACCAAGAAACCTTCATGGGTTTAGCAGGCTTGGGTGATCTCATATTAACCTGTACTGACAATCAATCTAGAAACAGGCGATTTGGTTTAGCATTAGGTCTAGGTAAAGATCAAGCCTCCGCCATAGGTGAAATTGGACAAGAAATAGAAGGTATTTCTGCTGCTAAAGAAACCTACTTGTTAGCAAAAAAATACGCTATCGACATGCCTATTATTGAACAAACTTATAACGTACTTTATGAAAATTTGGCGCCCAGTACTGCAGTACATAATTTATTGGGCCGTGAACAAAAACCCGAGTATTAACAAAAAAGGACTTAAGGTATTATTTAGGGATCTATGTAATTTGTAAATCATAGTAGGAATCGGTCTAATAAAATCGACATAATAAATGTAACTTTTGTTTATCATTTTATTATCTAAGATTAATGAATATTATATATTATCAAAGTCGCTAAATGAAAAAGCCAAGTCTAATGCAAGTCTTAATTACAAAGATCCTAATTTTGTAGGGGCGACAGATTCGCCCAGTACACACAATATTAAATAATGGGCGAATCAGTCGCCCCTACAATAAAATATTGTATCCACTTCATAGAGGCTCGCAATGACTATCCTCAATCAATTAATTCACCGTATATGAAATCCTTTTTTCTACTAATATGCTTTTTTTTGAATAGTTGCACAGGCATTCCTGAAGGCATAGTTGCCGTTGATGACTTTGAAATCAATCGTTATCTTGGCACTTGGTACGAAGTGGCAAGGCTAGACCACCGCTTTGAAAGAGGATTAGAAAATATTTCTGCTAATTATAGCTTACGTGCAGAGGGTGGTATTGATGTGCTTAATAAAGGCTGGGACACTCAAGCTAAGGAATGGCATCAGGCCTTAGGTAAGGCTCATTTTGCCAATCTAGCAAACAAAGGCATGCTTGAGGTATCTTTTTTTGGACCTTTTTATGGCGCTTATAATATTATCGAACTAGATAAAAAAGATTATAGCTACGCGATGATAACCGGACCTGATCGTTCTTTTTTCTGGATATTATCAAGAACCAAACAATTACCCCCAGCTACTATGCAGTCTTTGATCAAGCAAGCTAAAACATTGGGTTTCGATACCGATCAATTTATTTATGTTAAACAAGATTAAGTTTATGGGCTACCAACTCAAGGCGTTACAATTTAGCTTAAATGCTCAGTTTAGATAGGACTCTCCTAAGCACAGACTAAGGCCTATAACTAAGGGTGTAGAGTATAAGTTGGGTTAGCGACAACGTAACCCGACCACCTACCAAATCGCTTTGTCCCGCGTTAAGTTCGTAATCATTTTATCGAAAACTTACCTATCAAGACATCATTCCAAAATCTTCTGCTATAAGCGCCAGATCAATTAATGATTCAACTTGTAATTTTTTTCTAATTTGAGTGGCATAATTAGCCACTGTTTTATAGCCTAAACAGAGTTCATCAGCAATTTTGTGTACACTCTTACCTTGCGATAGCATTCTGAACACATCAAATTCACGCGGCGAAAAATCTACGATAATTGCATGGTAATCACTTTGGCTACTTGGTGAGTTATTTGTTTTTATTAATCCTTGTTCGATATAGTTCTGTCCCTGCATAATGGCAAATAGTGCTTCAGTAAGGATTTCTGGAGCACTATTTTTGGTGATATAGCCTTTAGCCCCGGCGTTTAAAGCACGATTAACATAAACAGCTTGGTGGTGGACACTAAATACCAAAATTCTAGCATTGCTGTCTCGCTGAACTATACGACGTATCGTATCCAAACCACCAATTCCGGGCATCGATAAATCCATCACTAATATATCAGGCTTTAGATTTAGATATTGCCCGATAGCTTCTTCACCTTTTGCTGCTTCACTGATCACTTCAATTGAGTCGCCGGTCGATAATAACATGCGAAAACCAGCCCGAACGACGGCATGATCATCAACAAGAATAATCTTTATTTTTTCTGTCATGATACTGGAATCCATGCGGATAATTTCATGCCCTCACCTATTTTTGATTGAATAGTAATATCTCCATTAAGTGATTTCACCCGCTCCTTCATGCCTAAAAAGCCGAAACCATGGCTAATTAAACTAAGATTACAACCTTGACCATTATCCTGAACTTTTAAAAATAACATGGATTTTGGATGCTCTTGCAATTCTAAATTTATAGTAACCTGCTGCGCCTCTGAGTGACGAATCACATTAGTTAGGCATTCTTGTATAATTCTGAATACTTGTATGGCAATGGATTTATCAAGGTAATCCACTTCATCATGACAACTGATAATTACAGCAAGTTCTGGATTACGTTCTGACCAATGATGAGCTAGATCCTCCAGTGTCGCCTTTAAGCCTAATTCTGTTAGCACTAAAGGATGAAGCTGTTGCATCATAGAACGCACCACAATCATCAGATGATTACAGATACTTGTGATAGAAATGGAAATTTTATTAATATCTGCTTTTGGATGTGCAACCGTCACAGCCATTACTTTAATAGCTGTTAAAGATTGACCTAATTCGTCATGAAGTTCTTGAGATAATCGTTGTCGTTCATCTTCTTGTATAGCTAATGTGTGTTGAGTCAGGGCTCTATTTTCTTGCCTAGTTTTATCCAACTCCAGCATCATATGATTAACAGCTGTTGCGATTTTATCAAACTCAGCAATAGTGAAAGTAGGTATTGGTTGCTGATATTGGCCACTTTCAATTTCAGCTAAAGCATCAACGATTATGCCTATGCAAGTAAATGACTTTCTAAATACCATGTTAACCGCTACAAAAGTGAGTATTGTTAACAGTAATATTGAAACGAAAAACTCTACACTTTCTTGCCATGCTTCAGTAATTTCGTCTAAGGGTTGAGCTTGAATGAGTAGCGTTAACAGATCACCTTTTTTTGTTTTTATCTCATGTTTAACTATAGGATAATCACTCTGTACTAAGTGGATAAACCATAATGGAGGAAGTTCTTTAGGATTGCTGGGTAGTTTGTCACCTGCAAACTGAATTAGCTGGCCATTTGGCTTTTGGAGTTGAATACTCAGGTGGCGAGTTTGCTGCAAAGCACTAAAATGCGACAAGTCATTAACTTCTTGAAATACAGGTGTATCGGAGATACCTAAAGTTATTAATTGCATGACTAAATGTATAGAAGCATCCACTTCTTTAGCTATGGATTGCCTAGCTTGCCAAATAGCTATTGCCCCTCCTAATATCAACATGCACAGAGAAGATATTAAGATACGAAAAATAATTTGCTGACGAAGGCTCATGGGAAGACGCATAAGAAATAGCTCATAAACCCTTAACATCAAGGGAAAACATCAAAAATATTTTATAATATAAAAAGTTGAAACATCGAAGAAAGGTTCTATTAGAATTTAGTGAATTGCCGTCTAATAAAATCGACATATTGAGCGGATTTTTTTATTTATCATTTTAATATTTATGTTTAATGAATATTTTTTCTTATAAATACTGCTAAATGATAATGCCTTGTTTTAGTCAGCCTCGTTACGATCGATTTTAATCTTGTAGGGGCGAATTCATTCACCTCTACAAGATATTATTTCACCTATTCCACACAAGACAAATTATTTAGATTGACTACCATTTATTTCTAATTGTACACGGCGATTATTACTACGACCTTCCTCAGTATCATTAGTATCAATAGGACGAGTCCAGCCATAACCTTGTGTAGTCAAGTGTGGTGAATGAGTGTCATGGACTAAATACTTTTTAACCGCTAAAGCACGGTTTTCAGATAAAGCTATATTGTGTTTCAAAGTCCCTGTTTTACTAGTATGGCCTTGAACTTCAATATTTAAATCAGGATTGTTTTTAATGATTAAAGCGGCATTATCAAGATTTTTAAAATATTGAGGTTTGATAATTGCTTTATCATTGTCAAACTTAACATCAACAGTCCAGCAGCCATTAATTGCAACATGTGCACCAGCAGGAGTCTTAGGGCACTGATCTGCACAATCATTAACACCATCATGATCAGTATCTAATGCCGAGCAATCTGTGGTATGCGCCTGAACAACGGGTGTTGGTGCAGGAGTAGGAGCTGGACTTTGAGCAAACACATGTTTAGGTTTATCACCAAATGGAACTACAAAACCCATGTTAACTACTACGTCATTAAATTCATTGGTGCCCTGTTGTAGGTTGGCACCCAAATTATTATTGTACCGATAACGTATATCACTTCGAACTAAAAAGTTATCGCTTATTTCATAGGTGGCGCCGACTCCAGCTTCACCAATAAAACCAACACCATTATATTCATTATGATTGCTGTTGATTGCACCGATACCAATGACGGTATAAGGTGAAAAAGTACCGCGTGAAATGAAGTATTGAAAGTCTGCGCTACCACCAGTAATATCCCAACGGCCTTTTTTATTGGCGCTATCATAGCCTTGATAAAAACCTTTTAATTCTACATTGAAATGTTCATTAAGAATTTTACCAACACTCATGCCACCTCCCCAACCCACTTCAGAATTGCGGTCGCCACCAGGTTGAACAAAGTTGCCATAAGGTGCTACATACCACCTTTTATCAACAGCACTATCATCAGCATGTACAGATGAAAAAAGCCCTAAGCTAGTCAATGCCGCTAGAGTAATTAAGTGTTTTTTAAACATAAAAATTCCTTAAAATAATAACCATAAAGTGGAAAAATAAAATACAGTTGATACAGATGATGAATGGTTAACAGTGATTTTTGTATTACTGGGGATAATGACACAGTTAGATTATATACTAAATACTCGACTTAGGACTCATAGAAAAAAATTCCATAAACAAGAAGCTTTAATAGAAACCAAGATTAAACGTAGGGTGCAATAGCTTTAGCGTATGGCATAATGTCCGGGCTATAGCAAGTAATCTCGTTGAAACTTAATTGCATCGAGAAATCGAACGTCCGTATGCATTGTCAATCCTTAAGTCCGTAATTAATTGAGGGCAATTTAACAGCTCGTAGGTCGGATTACGCTACGCTAACCCGACCTACAATAACCCGATGAATTAAAAAATCATTTTGCTAGGGGCAATTTAATGATGAAAGTAGTTCCATGCCCGAGAGCACTTTCAACATCGATTACACCTTCATATTTTAGAATAATTTCTCGCGCTTCATAAACACCAATACCCATCCCCGCATTGCCTTTAGTAGTATCAAAGGGTTTAAACAAGCGTTCAGCGACAAACTTGGCGTCCATACCTATTCCTTTATCGATAATACTAACAATGGCATATTGATCATCTTTACTTAACACCATTTTAACGGTGCTATCATCTTCGCTAGCTTCTTGTGCATTTTGCACTAAATGTCCAAGTATTGCTGTAAGTTGAATTTTTTCACCCAAAACCTCACATTGATCTGAGGTCACAATGCATTCAATAGTGGGTTTATGAGATTGTTGCTGCAAAATGACATCTTTAATTATTTCATTAAGATTAATAAGTGTTACTGAGTCGGTTTTTACCCAGCCTTTCTTAAGCTGCCCCATAATTGCGTCTATTTTGAAAACAACATTTTCTAAAGTCTCAATTGAATCATCTATGAACTCTGGTTTATGTTTATGTTTTTCGGCATTTTTTACAATTAATGATACTTGGGCGACTAAATTTTTAAGATCATGTACCAAAAAGGCAGAAAGTTGGTTGTAGGCTTCAAGCTGACGTGATCTATACAAAGCTTCGCTGGTATGACTAAGTGCCAAAGCATTGGTTAATTGCATACCCACAGTTTTCAATAAATCATGATCCTCCCAAATAAGCTGCCTACTAATTTTTGCTTTAGCTAATACAACAAAAGCAACTAATTTGTTTTGGCGAAATAACGGCACAATTAAACTAATGTTTAAATCTTTACTAAGCCAAGGAGATAAATCAACCTCATTATAAACCTCAGGCTTATTTGAAAATTCAACAAAATCAATAACCCACTGTTTGTTGATCATAAAGCGAATTAAGGAGTTATTTTTTTTAATGAGTTGCGTCGTCTGTTGGTTCAAGTGAATTTCTTCAGCCAAGTAAAAATCATTTTGATCATTATTTAGCCATAAAGCACCGCCTGAGGTTTCAGTTAAATCCATTAAAGTTTTAATAATGACGCTATATAACTCATTAACAGTGTCGATTTGAGCAATTGTTTTACTTAGCTCTATCCAGATATCACGATAATCATAGCGGTAATTAAAAAAATGCTGGTTAAAGTACACCTTAGTCATGGCTCTAATCTTACCGGATATAAGCAAGATTACTAGCGTCATGAGTGCTAAAAATATAAATATTATCTGGGCAAAGCCCCCCCAATTACCATCATAATCTCTGATATAAAAGCCTGCCAATGACATCAGCAATAGATATGAGCCAGTGATTATCAGTACTGATGTATGAAATAGGGCTTTTCTAGGGGCTTTAAAACTAACATTCGCATTGGTTTGCAAACGTCTTACTGAAATCATTAATAAGGGTACGATTAAGGCATTGAGAAAGCCTCTTGAATCCCATAGCAAAAAATCAATTTGAGCAAACAATAGAGACTTACTGTATACAATAAAATCTATACCAAATAATGTAGCTAATCCTAAACATAAAAACTTGATATTCCAATGTAAGTCTAGAGTTGAGTTACGATAAAGTTGCTCGACCAATATCAATCCAAAAATGGCAAAGATAACATGAGCAAAAATTCGAATATCCTGACCTATTAGTTGATGAATCTGATAGCGCAAATCACTAAATATTTCTAATATAAAAATTACAGCTATTATTAAAGTTACGACCTTATTCAGTAAGATATAACTATCAAATTGAGTGTCATTTTGCTGTTTCAATATTAAGGATCTTAATAATAAAAACCAAGCTGTATCGCGCAAAGTTTCTAACGGCAAAGTCGCGGAGGTTAACAAATCATCATGATAAATAGCATAAGTGATATAACCAGACCATAACAGGGATAACAAGACGGCTATCAATAAGGGTATGACTTGCGGATTTTTTTTAAAGTCTCTCAAAGAGAAGAACAGTAAAAACAAATTAGATACCGTGGCTGTTAAATAACTATAATAAGCGAAATTTTCCATGAAACTCATGCGGCACTCTGAAGGTAGACGTTTGTTGATAGTGGATACTAACTTAATTATCTGTTTATTGCATAACAAATATTCTGAGTTGCCATACAGAAAAATAATAAGAATTGATAACTATCATTATGAATACATTTGATACCCATAGAGTGTCTGGTTATAGACAGCTCAAAAAACTGCGTATTGCTTTAGCAATATCACAAGGCACAAAATTACTATCGACCTTACAGCAAGAAGCAGAGGGTACGGTATCTCATGATCAAACCAAGCGCGTTACCTATTTAACTGCCCTATTCTCTCGTATCCATCGGGAAATGTTTCAAGACTGGAAGGAACAACCGACCGTAAGTCATCGTCCTGGCACAATGACAGATCCAGATAAACGCAAAACTTTTCGTGAAACTATCGAGCGCTTGGTATTAGATGATGAAGATATCAATGAAGACACCGCTATTTTTGATAACAATGGCTTTGTCATAAAAACCGAAAATATAGCAGAAAGGCTAGGCAGTTTTTATCAAATAATGCGAGAAGTTCGGCCTTTTAGTTATGGTAACCGCTTAACGCTAGATTTCTTTATCACTATGTTAGGTAAATTACCCGCCATTAAAAGTGTTTACGAACAAGGCATAGATTTTAGGCGTATCGATACCTGCGATGCTAGGGCTTTACATAATCCTAACAGCACACTCAGAGAAATTACTTTAGCTTTTGAACATGCATTGGATCCTACGCGTAGTAAAAGCTTGCAAAATAAAGCAAACGCTTACGGTAAATGGCCAGAGAACAAACATTTTATTTCAGGCATTCCTTTTTTATCGCATACCACTCAAGATGGAATAAACTGCCTCGTTGCTGTAAATGGGGGATTAGTCCCTTTAGAAAACATTAAACAAGAGCTATTTATTGCCGGCAAGCATTTGGCTGATTATCCACTATGTACCACTGAGATAATGATTGGCTATTTACCTGGCACTGAAGCTATCAGACGATCAGGTTGCTATGAAATCGACGGAATTAGCATTAATGCGGATGGTGCGGCACCTTTATTTTGTTTAGATATCAATATGCTCACTGGATTACGGTCGCCCGCCCACACTGAATTAGTTGAATTACTAAAACAATGCCAAGGCAATAAAGCTAGCATTTTTGATTTGGTAAAAATCCCCGAACTTAAAGAACAATTAATCAACTCTGCTAGTGGTGATAGTCGCTTAGAACGAGCCGTTGAAATTGCTCACGAACGTTTAACTAAAATTATAAATAAACTAGACATCGAAAAAGAACAGCTTTTTAAGGATAAATGGCCCGTTACAAAGCCCATGTTATTTATGTCTATGGGCGGCGCGGGTGCCGGTAAAACGGCAGTAGAAGACATAGCAAAAGCGCATTGTAGTGATAATTATGTAATCGCTTCTTTAGATGAATTTAGAAAAAAAAGTGATCTTTATCAAGTGCTCACAGCGGCTAGTCATCATAGTGATGATTATGTCTATGTTGAACCTTTTGCTAATAGACTAAGAGACGCAGTCGCGGAACATGCCAAACAGAATCATATTAATTTACTTTATGATGGCACGGGCATTCCTTATCAGCCTCGTTATTCAACTATCATTCAGCAATTTGCAGAGGCCGGTTTTTACACTCAAATAACAGCCGTTGATGCCTTTATAGTTAAACCTAAAGATCGTGAATATGAGTTGATTCGCTCGAATGTCATAGATAGCGTTAAAGAGCGTTACGAAACTACAGGCCGGGCTCTGCCCTGGGTAGTAACAGTCGATAAACATATACGAGCACCTCGATCTTTCTTTAACGCTTTAGAACATCAACAATTAGAAAAATTGTCCTTATTTGCTAATGATGGCGAAAAAGATCGGCATTATTTAGTAGCAGAAAGCTTTTCATTTGCTGATCAAGAAGTTCGTGATCTACAACAGCACCAACTAGCTGGCACATTAAAACCTTATTTTGAGTTATTGATTAAAAATCATCATGAATCAATATTAAGTTATTTAGCTCAAAACGACAGTGCTCAATTAGAGAGACTGATTAATAGAAATCCATTTTTTTCAGAAACTAACGTAGCCTTTCAAATTTATCACAGCAATGCCGGCAATCGTGTACTGATTATTTATAACGCTAGGCGCTTGGTCGATTTTGTCGAAAAGAGGCAATTAAATCCTAATGCTTCTGGGGTTGAGGGTTTATTACACAAACCTGAATCATTGGCTTTTCATGTAGACCCCTATGCAAAAGATCCGTGGATAACAAGATTACAAGAATGATATTAATCGTTATATAAATCATTACATTAGCGATGCTTTTACTTGAATCCTATCCCTAACTGCCCACAGTCAATAATATAAATAATTGTTTCACTTGTAGGAGCGACAAATTCGCCCAGTAATTCAATGATTCATGATACTGGGCAAATTTGTCGTCCCTACAAATTCAACTCCAGCCCAACACTGACAGAGGGGGCTCGGAGGGGGTTATAAAACAGCTGAATGCATAGAAGATTAACTCAAAGAAAACTTATGATTCGCTAAATAAAATATAAGACAATAGTCACAACAAAACTCCATCACACCTATCACTCAGCCCAATAGAGGATAAATGCATGTCAGACATCAAAGTTTATAATGTAAAACCTGAGATTGCGGTATCTGCGCATATTAACGCCGACAGCTATCAACGACTTTATAAGCAATCTGTAGAAGAGCCTGAAACCTTCTGGGCAGAGCAAGCTCAGCAGTTTTTACAGTGGGAAAAGCCTTGGCATACTGTCATGAATTACGACTATCCCACGGGATTTATTCGTTGGTTTGAAGGTGGAACGCTAAACGTCAGCGTCAACTGCATCGATAGACATCTTGAAACACGTGCCGATCAAATCGCACTTATTTGGGAAGGTGATAATCCCGCTCATGATAAAAAAATTACATATCGTCAATTGCACGAAGACGTTTGTAAATTTGCTAATGTTCTAAAAGAGCTAGGCGTTAAAAAAGGCGATAGGGTTTGTATCTATTTACCTATGATTAGCGAAGCGGCTAGCGTCATGTTAGCTTGCACACGCATAGGCGCGGTGCATTCGGTTGTCTTTGGTGGTTTTTCTGCTGAAGCCCTAAAAGACCGAATATTAGATTCTGATTGTCAGTATGTTGTTTGCGCTGATGAAGGTTATCGGGGCGGTAAAACAATTGCCATTAAAGCTAATGTTGATATAGCTGCGGCATTATGCCCACAACTTAAAAAAGTCATTGTCATTAAAAATACTGGCAACCCAGTAGAGTGGCATGAGCATCGTGATATTTGGTATCAGCAAGCAATGTCAGAAGCTTCAAGCATTTGTCCCCCTGAAGAAATGCATGCAGAAGACCCTTTATTCATCCTCTATACCTCAGGTTCCACAGGAAAACCTAAAGGCATATTACATAGTACCGGCGGTTATTTGTTATATACCGCGATGACCCATAAATATGTATTTGACTACCATGACGGTGATATTTATTGGTGTACGGCTGATATAGGTTGGGTCACTGGCCATTCATACATGATTTACGGGCCTTTATGTAACGGTGCTACGACCTTGTTATTTGAAGGTGTACCTACCTACCCAGAAGCCGACCGTTTTTGGCGCGTTATAGATAAGCATCAGGTTAATATTTTTTATACCGCACCTACCGCTATTCGAGCTCTGATGGCACAAGGCAATGACTTTGTAGACCGTACTGATCGCAGTAGTCTACGTATACTGGGTAGCGTAGGTGAACCTATAAATCCTGAAGCATGGGAATGGTATTATCATATAGTCGGTAATGAAAGCTGTCCTATTATGGATACATGGTGGCAAACAGAAACCGGCGGCATTTTAATTACGCCATTACCCGGCGTGACCGCTTTAAAACCCGGCTCCGCCACCCTGCCCTTTTTTGGCATCATCCCTGAGATTATGGATAATGAAGGTCAGATCATGGAAGGTGAAGCTTCAGGAATACTCGTTATTAGTCGCCCTTGGCCTGGTCAAGCTCGATCTTTGTATGGCGATCATCAGCGATTTGTAGAAACCTATTTTAAAAACTACCCCGGTTATTATTTTGCCGGTGATGGCGCCAATCGTGATGCCGATGGTTATTTTTGGATTACCGGACGCGTTGATGACGTTATCAATGTATCGGGTCATCGCATGGGCACTGCTGAAGTTGAAAGCGCCTTAGTTTTACATCCACTGGTTGCAGAAGCCGCTGTAGTGGGTTATCCCCATGACATCAAAGGCCAAGGTATTTATGCTTATGTCACTTTAAATATCGGTATAACACCCTCAGAAGAACTGCGATTAGAACTCATCGCTCTAGTACGATCTGAAATTGGCGCTATTGCTAACCCCGACATTATTCAATGGTCACCTGGCTTACCCAAAACGCGTTCTGGAAAAATTATGCGTCGTATATTGCGTAAAGTAGCAGCTAATGAATTAAATAATTTAGGTGATATTTCCACCCTAGCCGATCCAGTTGTCGTGGATGACATTATCAAAAACCGAGTTAATAGATAAACCCTCAATTTTAGGATGAGCTTCATACTCATTCAGCAGCTATCGCTCTTGCTTTAAAGCAAAGTTAAATTCAGTCACTGTAGGGTGTATGCCCTACAGATTAGTAGTTATGTTCATTAGCTAATTCCTGAATACGATCGTAATCGGCATTCAATCCTAAGCGTAATACGCTAAGAACCAGTATTTTCCATTGTTCCATACCAGGCCGACCGGTCTTTGCGCTCGCTTTGCCTTCTGCACCTACCCGTTTCGGCAATACTTCTTGAAGGATAGTAAAAACCCGTTCTCGTAACGCCGCATTTGTGTAAATGTACTGAAGTCCACGCAATAACTGAGGGATATCATCACGAGATTTCGGATTAAAAACGATAGTAGAGATATCTACTTGTCCGAACTGCATTTGGGGTTGTATAACGGTGCGCATAGCTTTTCAAATGGCGAAGAATTTTTGGTTTTATACATTTATTGAGGTGTTCATTACTGGAATAAATAACTAGTTGCCGAAACAAACACTAAATCAATAGCTTAACAATGGAGACTGAATCCGTTAAAACACATCTTCAGTTTACTAGGTCTATTATAACATATTGAACTATATAAGATTATTCTGTTTTCTTTCGCGTACTAAGTTGAATAAGCCGATCCAATGATGATTATTTAGCGACCCTCCCTCACGCAATTTACTGTACAAGCAACTAGATACGTTTAAACTATTGTTTAAATATTTACTATTTAAGGTACTTATAATGACAGACGTTGTATTGGATATAAAACAGTGGGGTAATAATTTAGGAGTGCGCTTACCGGCTGCCGTTGCTCGTGAGGCTCATCTAAAAGCACATCAGAGCGTGCGCTTAACGGTTGTTGATGGTCAGATTATTATTACGCCGATCATTAATAAATCATTAACCCTAGAACAACGTTTAGCTGCATTTGACCCTAAACGACACGGCGGTGAAGTGATGATGGCACAAGAAAAATTAGGTGCAGAGCAATGGTAAAAAAAACCGGCGTTTGGTTACCTGAGCGTCAAGACATTATCTGGATTGATTGCAACCCGCAAGTCGGGCAAGAAATGCGCGACATTCATCCTTTTTTAGTGTTATCACCCCAAAGTTTTAATGATAAAACATCCTTAGTTATTGGCTTACCGATGACTACCGCATCCTATAATGCCGATAATCCTTTTGCGGTTGCAGTTGGTAAAGCTTCCGGTCGTAAACTTGAAAAAACCAGTTACGTACTTTGTCATCAACCCAAATCTTTCGATTGGCGAATGCGAGCTGCAAAACCGCATCCCTTAGGGAAACTACTCGATGGCTTTTTTATTGAGGTTTGCGAACAACTCAATCAAATTATTCAACTGGTTTGAACGTTGGGGTGTGGATATACAAAAAACCTGCTTAAGCATTCTTACGGCTACCAACTTTAAGTCCGTAAGTTGAAAGTTGTAGGGCGTATTCGCCACAGCAATCCGCCGCATTCTCACGCCATATCGAAAACAATCGAATAGGTAGCATGACGAGAAAAGTCTAGGCAAGTGAGAGTTTTGTAGCTCCGCTTGTGGTGGATTGTCGCTACCGCTTCGTATCCACCCTACAACATTGATCCGCCGTAAGGTCGATACTTGCCATTTTAACCAAACCAATCAGTTAACTTTTGTGCGGCTTTATTTTTAATGTCTTCATTTATATAGGCTGAAACGGTAGCTACGGCAGTTGTCATAACACCAAAATCTTCTGGTTCTATATGAATTAGAGTGCGTTGTTTCGCTATTGCCCAAATTTGACTCGCTTTCGTTTAACTCGTGCACCTTAATTTACGCCTAGCTTTTTCTGCATAAAATCTAGTCGCTTATCTTTGACGGCTAATGATCTTGACGAAAAAATCATCAAGAAAGTCTTTGAACAAGATGCCCAACTCATTTATCATGCCAATGATATCTTCGATTTGTTCTGGATCGACAATGTCGCTAGTGAGTAACGGCAACAGTGAGTCATACTGTTTAGGCTTTTTGGTGCTCCAACACCATAATTCTTTTAATGTTTTTTTATCTAATAACGAAATAAACTTAAAACATTCTCCATGATTTATCCCACCTGACAATAAGGCAATATAATCATCATTGTCTGCGCCACCATAAATAGATTCATAACTGGTATGTTGTTTAAGACTAGCAATGCCAACAGGCTTAGGATGCTTCGACTCCGAAATATCATAGGTAAAAATCCATTTAGGATAAACAATATCATCAACAGCAATGAGTTGATCACCCTCCAAAAATAATAGATCAATCGATTTATAACGCTTAGGTGAAAAATCATCAGGGAAAGGTAACGCTAGCCAAGTTTGATCCGTTATTGCCTTTTGCCATAGAAATTCACCCGACTTACTTCGACCACCTACATAAATGATGGCCTTATGAATCAACACATCATCACCTAGGCAATTTTTTGGTAAGGTGACAGGAGACATCTTTTTTTCAAACCACGGTTCTGCATCTAATAATTGATAAAGGCCAATGCGCTTTTGTGCTTGATCTAAAAAAGCAAATAGCGTGTGATCAGTTGACATAAAATATCTAGCATCATCACTCCCTGGTAACTTTGCAACAGGAATAGGCTTGTTGCCTTCTAATTGATGTAGCCACATATTATATTCATGCGGTAAAAATACATAGGTCATCGATAACACCTTCTTCTGTCGTTATAAAATATGTGGCATGTTCACCTTACTAGGATTATTCCTTAGGGTATTTTTGCTATGGGATGACGAACTTTTCTCACTGTATTTTGTTGATAAGATGTCGTGAAATATTGTGATTCCTTAACATCATAAAGAACTAAGCCATAATCGTTGGCGGTATTAAGCGACATAAATGCACCGGTATCCAGACAAACATGAGATAACTTTTGTCGAATAATCTTAGCGATAGTGTGGCCACAAAAAGTCGTTGATAAACCTTTTTTTACACTTGGGTAACAAAAA
>Ga0214182_1000126_pt1 | contig 37144 bp, 61 predicted proteins | sample TroBogEpilimnion_8_FD_153020 | JGI IMG/M metagenome (GOLD analysis project Ga0214182, IMG submission 153020) | Freshwater microbial communities from Trout Bog Lake, WI - 14NOV2007 epilimnion | ecosystem: Environmental > Aquatic > Freshwater > Lake > Epilimnion/Euphotic zone | place: Trout Bog... | reverse complement strand
TCGGGAAAACCCTTACCAGCTTTTGACATATCAACAACAAATGCGCCATGTTTTCGCAACGCATCCATAATTTCTTGTTGGTTTTTGTCAGTCTTTTTTGCGTAAGTCATTGATTTGTTATTAAAATGTATTAGTATTATATAACTTTACCACATGGGGATTCGTATGGCTGGCTATTACTTAAGCGATGAAGAATTTATAAAAGAATGGAAAAAGATAGGTAGTCCCCAGAAATTTGCAGAAATTCATAGACAAGATGTACGGTCAATTTATAACCGCAGACGATCAATAGAAACACGGCATGGCATTGAATTGCCTACATTTAAAGATCAAAGATTAACAGTAGAAAAGAAAATACATCAAACAGAAGGACATACACGAAGGGGGTTTGATCTTGAAAAAGGCAGGGTTATTGTTTTTAGTGATGCTCATTTTTGGCCTGATATTACTACCACCGCTTTTAAAGCATTGTTGGAATCAATCAAAGAATTTAAGCCAAGCGCAATTATTTGCAATGGTGACGCTTTCGATGGTGCTGGGATCAGCCGTCATCCTAGAATGGATTTCGATAAATTACCATCAGTAAAAGAAGAATTGGAATGTTGCCAGCATTATTTGGGTGAAATTGAAAAGGTTGCCAAAGGTGCTAAATTGTTTTGGCCAATGGGAAACCATGATCAAAGATTTACAGCCAATGTGGTTAATTTCTTACCAGCATTTGAAGGTGTGCCAGGCACATCGTTAAAAGAGTATTTTCCAAAATGGCAACCGTGCTGGAGTGTATGGATCAATGAAGATGTGGCAATTAAGCATCGCTGGAAAGGTGGCTGGACTGGTGGAAGAAACAATACTGTTAATGCTGGCGTTTCTATGGCTACTGGTCATACCCATGTTTTGTCTGTAATACCTTTTAATGACTATAACGGCACAAGGTATGGCATCCAGACTGGCACATTATCAGACCCAAATGGCCCACAGTTTAATTACACCGAAGATACACCAAAAGATTGGAATTCTGGATTTGTAATGATGTCTTTTGAACGATCAAAGCTATTGATGCCAGAGATTGTTAGGGTCTGGGGTGAAGATGAAGTTGAATTTCGTGGAAAGATTCATAAAGTATGAAGCTAACCCCAACAATTCTTAAAAACATATATGCAACTTTGTATTGTTGCGAACCATTCTCAAAATGGAAACTTCCATTGCCAGAAGAAGTTAAATTCATAGTTGATTATGACCCTGAGACAATGGGTACTTATATGTACGATGAAGGGGAGAAGCATGAGCATACGATCACCATTTCTGCGGCTAGATGTGGGTTTTACGAAACTACAGTAAAAACAATAGCGCATGAGATGATTCACATGAGTAGAAGTGGCACTATAACGGATGCCTGGCTAAAGCATGATGCTACATTTAGGCGCAGAGCTCACAAAATTGGTGCAGAATTAGGCTTTGATCCGCTTGAGTTGTAATCTTTTTTCTACAAGATCCAATAATTCATCGTAAGTAATGCCATAGTGTTTTTCGAAGGCTTTAGTGCCTAATCCATGCACTCCGTCATTGCCCCGATGATGTCTAACACAGAGGGGCAATACATCGCAGTCTTTTCTGACTGCCCCGTACCGCCTAATGTGATGCAATTCGACTGGCACATCATCCGTTTCGAATCCATTATGCCAACATACAATGCAACCAAGTCTTGCAATTCTATCGAGTTGCTTTTTGTCATTTAGTGTAATTTTTCTTTTCCTAATTCAATAGCTAAATCTTCAAGTTCTTGGGCAATATCTACAATATCGCTAGATAACAATACCGCATCTTGTCGTTTGTTTTTCAAAAACGCATCGTGCAGTTTTTTGGTTAGGATTGTCATGCGAATCATTGGTTCTGCGTAATCTCTCATAGCGTGATCTTTTCGATGTGTCGATTGGAAGCCTGTATTGTGCGCCAGGCATCAAAGCGCATTTTGGATAGTTCGAGAATCCATTTTAATCGTTCTGCTTCTTTTGTTGCTGAACCTATATCGTGACCTAATTGCACATAGTCTTGACTGGCGTATGCTTCTCGTTCTTGTGCGCCAATAGCATTTTCACCACTACGCTTCATCATAATACTTTTAAGTGATGATTTATACACTTCAAGCTGGGCCAATGTGCCTTTGGCATCACTCCACGCTTCAAAGTTGCGTTCTATTTCGTCAAATATAGATTGAAGTTCACTATCAAATTTCATAAATTACCCCATTGCTGGGCCATAGCATCAGCAATACCTTTAAAAGTTGTGCTTCTTAATTTCCAACGATCAGCAGATGGCGGCATTTTATGTATTCGTTGCTCTCTACCCTCAACAATGTTAGTTGGTATTAATTTAGGCAAATTTTTAAGCCACAAACAAGTTGCTTTAGTTTCTCCATGTCCATATTGCCACGGTTGAATAATTTGATCTGGCTTTCTAAATAAGCTGGACATAATACATACTGGGTTTTCAATAGCAATCATTGGTATATCAGCCTTCATTAATTCCATAAAAAAACTAATGCCTTGTGCTTGACTGCCATTTAATCTTTTTTCTTTAAACCATGCCGCACCAGAAACAGCCAAATCGGTACAAGGTGGATGTGCAATCATTAAATCCCATTGTGCATGAATTACATCTCTTACATCACCTTGATAGTGCGGCCCAGGTGTATCAGTTGGCAAAAGATCACAACTCATAGCATCTGCCCCCCCCCGCAAGAACGCATCACGAACCACGCCCGAATACTCGCAAGCAATTAAAACTCTCATACATCCCCCAAAACTATCTTATTTTAAATTTAACCACAAACCCGTCTGTCCAATGGCATAACCAACCCAAATAATAGCGTTGGCATATGCGCCTTTTTGTAATTGCAGTATTCCAGTAATTAAATATCCAATGCCTGTTGCGGCAACGATCCATTGTTCAACCATTCTCCATCCTTTCCAGTATTGCCCAATTTGTATTGTTCATAAAACAATTCCCAGACACGATGTTCAAATTTAGTTTTATCAATGTATTCGCGAAATACTTGCAATCCCCATTCCCTACGCCATCTGATTAGCTGTCTTACTGCGCAACGCACCCGATATTCGTTGTCTGTATTCCCAAAGCGATTCGCCAGCATAAGGGTTTAAGCCGATTTCTTTGCCTTTTTTGATTGTAAGTTCTTCAGTTGAAGTCCAGGGGATTTCTTTTTCCTTTGGGGGTTCGATGGTGATTTCGTCACAGAATCTTTCACCGTTGAGCCACGATGCGGGATAGGGAATGTAGGCTCTATCTGTGTTTTGGAGCTCCCAATATTGAATGTGTAAATCGATAGCTTTAATAGCAAGTTGTCGATTTTCTGCGCTAAGTTTTTTCCATGCTTTTTCAGCATCTTTTTTAGCCACCTTACGGGGGTATTTTTTGTAGAATTCTTCAAACATTCTTTCTCCTGTTCTATACCTTCTTTTAATACAGCAATAATTCCTTTTTGCATTAAAAACTGTAATGCTTCGGCATCATAAGTTACTTCGCAAATTGCACCGCCATCTGGCAATTCTTGGATTTCTTCTACTATGATTTGCATGATTTATCCTTAGTTATAAGTAGTTATATATTACAACTTCCTTTGAGGATGAGCAAACCTAGCCTACCTAGATTTGCCTTCAACTGTGTTTTCCTTCTCGGAATCGCAGAACCCGTCAGTCTTTCGTGGAATCGGCACTAACTTCGCCACCGATATTGCGCTATTACATCCACTTACCCTACTAGTAACGCTTGTATTCTGATCGCTACGATGTCGTTAGAGCCGCCAATCAGAACCAGCAGAAATAGAAAAACCCCTTTAGGTTGCTCTAAGATGATGTTGCTTAATAAATGGGTCAGGTCATTTACTAAACACTCAGAACAACCCAAAAGGGTCTTATCCATGACCTAAAAACTAAACAGACATCACTCTGCTGATGTGATTATAAACACAAATCAAAAAAAGGTGCAACTATCATTAAATTAGTGTAATATATTGGAAAGAAAGGATAAGATATGAATAACGAATTGTCGTATGAAGTAAATGAAGCATTTGAAAAGCTAGATAAGGGCGAGTTGCCCAGTAAAAGCGAAATTATGGCGTTGAAGTATGCGGCTGGTTATCAAAAGCCATATGCAACAACATTGCTAACAGAAGTATTTGACGAATTTAACAACATATTTAATAAGGCAAAAAAATGATTATTGACGAATCTCCAACTCAAGAGTTTAGAAAAATTGATGCTGGCAGTTATCTTGGTAGATGTTTTAGCGTAATAGATTTAGGTCACCAAACTGTAAGTTTTATTGAGAATGGCCAACCATCGCAGAAGCAACAACGCAAAGTATTAGTAAGTTTTGAATTATTTGGTGATGACAGCAATGGCCCATTAGAAATTGATGGCAAACCAATGGTCATTAACAAAAAATATACCTTTTCAATGAATGAAGCCGCTAAATTGCGCCTGGACATTGAAAGCTGGAAAGGTAAGAAATTAGTAAAAGGTGTTGATTTGCCGTTTGATATGAAGTCTATGTTAGACAAATGGGCAATGGTGAATGTAGTGCATAACGATTGGAATGGTAAGACTTATGCCAACTTGAATAGCTTATCTCAAGTGCCATCCATGATTGTTAAGGCTGGATTCCCAAAAACTCATAACGAGAATGTTTTGTTTGATTTAAGTAAATACACAAAAGATTCGTTTGAAAAGCTGTGGCCGTGGGTACAAGACATGATTAAGAAGTCTGCGGAATGGTCTAACAAAGTAGATCACAACCCGCTAGTTGATGATGATGTCCCTTTCTAGGAGTTGATATGAATACCGTATTTAACGAAGTAATTAACCAAAAAACAGAAACAAAAATTGTAGAATCTTACAATGTTGATGAAGAACGGGAATTGATTGCCATGACCCGTGATGGCTTGATTAGCGTTATTAATACGGTAATTCGGTCATGTGCGGATCAAGTAACAGACCCAGCAGAATATCAGCGTATTATGATGATGCAACAATAAGTTTTTGGGCGAAAGCAATGTTATTCAGCCTATAGCTATAGGAAGCGAACGGCTAAGAGATTGTGAGTAGCCCACCTTTAATTTCGGGGGAAAATATATGATAGTAAAGTCTTATGAAGCAGAATCAGGCCATTGGTACGAAACCAACGGTACACCAGCCTATCGCATAATCGGGGCTAATGGTGTTGAACGCAATACAACTTTGCGGGATGCAAAAAAACTAAATTTAGTACCGTCAGTCACAACCATAATTTCGCAGATCGATAAGCCAGGCTTAACCAAATGGAAAAACGAACAGTTATTGCTATCCGCTTTAACTTTGCCCAGAGGGTTTCAAGAATCGGAATCTGATTGGCTTACTCGTGTAATGCAAGATAGTCGTGAAACTAGCAAACAAGCCGCAGAACGGGGTACAAATATTCACGGCATCATAGAATCGTTTATGGAAGGCGTTTATCTTCCACAAGTACCGATGTATTGTTTTGAAGTAGAAAAAGCCTTACAAGACCATTTTAATGCTTGCGCCTGGCTTCCAGAGCATAGTTTTGGCAACGATAAGTTTGGCGGCAAAGTTGATCTACATTCCAAACCATATGTAGGCTTTAATGGTGCAGTCTGTGATGTAAAAACAACTGAAAAAGACCTAGATAAGGTTGATGTGATGTTTGAACACCAGATGCAACTGGCGGCCTATAGACAAGGGTTAAAAATGCCCAATGCCGATTGCGCCATTCTTTATGTAAATGCTAGGCAAAATAAGGTTAAACTTATTCCTATAACCCCATCCGATTTAGATTTGGGATGGGAATGTTTTGTCCGATTACTTGAGTTTTATCGTATTCGCAACAAACTAATCTAATCACGGTGGGGCTGGCTGGATTCCCCCGATCCTTCACGGGCTAGTCCCACCACCTTTTACGGGCGTTAAGCCGCCAATGTAGGATGCAGTAATTGGGTAATTTTGCGGCTTTCTGACCCATTGTTAGCAACTGCCAAATACAGCCCTTTTAATACTTAAAGGTATATGTTTTGTATATATATTAGTACCTTTGGGTATCAATTATTGTTTTTGCTACAGTTAAATAATTTTTTATACCCCATTGACCAATAGCAAAATTTATACAAATAAGAATGATTCTACAATTACTTTTTGTATACCCTTTTTTTGGGTCAATTCTATCTATTGAAGGCCCATATGGATTAAAGTGATTTTTACCATTTGGCATTAAATCAAAAGGTATTCCTGATAATTCACAAGTTCCAATTTTTAATTTTTCTATAATCCAATCTCTGTCTAAATCAAATTGCAAATTGTATTTATTGCTTCTTTCTTTGGCGTGTCTTAACAAAATAGATGATTTACCTATTGGGTTTGACCTATTTTTGATTCCAGCAAGACGATTGTATTCTTTGATATCCATTTATTCATTATACAATATGTATAAAAAATGTATAAACATTGCTATCTATATGTATAAATTTATTAAAAATTCATGCACTTTGACTTATTAAAGAATCTTTAAATAGGCTAAAGCCTTATTAATGAATCTTTTAATAAATTCCCGATCGGTAAATTTTGTGTAATTTGTTACACATTTTTCAACATTTAATCCCGATCGGTAAATTTATGTTGAAATTTTTACTTTTATTAGGGTTTGTCCTAGTATTATGGTATCTTGTAATACATTAATCTGTGACTGTCTTTTAACAAAAGGGGAATCAAATGAAGAAAAAACTTATTGACTGGATTGGGGTAATTCTTTTGGGCATTATTCTTGGTTTAATGTTTGGTTGGGGGTTTTAATGAGAAAAGGTGCTCAAAGCCTTTTTGATGAGAAATGCCCTTGTGATGATTGCCGATTTAAAGAAGATTGCAAGCAAAATGATTGGGCTTGCACCCATTTTCTTCGGTATATTGTTAGCGGGTCATGTTACTTAGATGTGGGTCGCAATCCTACTCGTTCTTTGTTTGAAAAGATATTTAGGGATGAAGATTTAGACCTTCGTAAAATCGTTAGCGGACAGGAAGAACTACTATGAGTTGGAGTTTAAGGGTTGTGAAAACCAGCACCAAAGATGAAGATTATTACGAGATTCGAGAAGTTTATTTTGATTCAATGGGGGTTTTGTTAGGCCATACACAAGCTACAGTTGGCGGGGAATCCATTGAAGAATTGCGGGAATACCTAACCTGGATGCTGGAATCATTAAGCAAAAAAGTCATTAAATCAGAAGAATTTAAAGAAGAATGGGCGAGAAAATGAATAATAAATGGACTAAAGAAAATTTTGAAATTTATGATGCAGAACACCCTGATATTTGGGAGATGTTTAAAAAGTTCTCATTGCAAGTTGCCGCTAAACGCAAACACTTTTCAGCTAAATGCGTATTCCATCGTGTACGCTGGGAAACGGCCATAGGCAATTCTGGTGATTTTAAAATTGATGATGGTTGGATTAGCCATTACGCTAGAAAGTTTGCATTGGAATACCCGCAATATGAAGATTTATTTGAGTTTAGAACCCGTAAAAATACTTATCACGAAAAATTAAACATTCCAGCCCAGAGGTGGTTTTAATGACTACATTTACTACTGAGGATCGTCAGGAAGCTGAAAAAGACGAATTAATACGCCAGTTGCGGGAAAAGATTGAGTTTTTGCAATCTAAAAATAAATGGCTTATGCAACAAGTTGAGCAACTCGAAATTCAAATATGGGGATCAAGATGAACAATGAACCAGTAGCGTGGATGAACGCACACACAGGACATTTATGTACTGGCGGATTTTTAATGACAAAAATGCAAGATTACATTCCACTCTACACTTATCCAGCAAAGACACTAACAGATGAGGAAAAAGGGAAAATTGCTGATGAAGTGTTTGGTGAATTTAATTGGAGCAAACGAGTATTGACTTTTGCTGATGCAATATTAAGAAAGGCACAAGAATGAAAGCAAATGAACTAGCTGATTATGTTGATAAATGCAACGCACATGATGATGAAAAACTTTACCAAGCGGCAGATATGCTACGCCAGCAACAAGCTGAAATAGCGGCGTTGAAAGCAAAGACCCTAACAGATGAGGAAATCATTGCGATAGCAGATGACCCTTATTTATGCAACAAAGATGGTTCATTAAGAAGTTGCATTGAGTTTGCTAGAGCAATACTAAGAAAGGCACAAGAGAAATGAACAATATTGAACTTTTAGAAAATGCTTATGAGATTGCTGGTAGTCTTAAGGCTACCAATGACAAGCATTATGGTGATGGGCAAATTGATAAAGTATGCAAAATTGTTGAATTGCAATTAGACAAAATAATCATGCAAGAAAAGATTATTGATGCCATGACTGAAGAAGAATATAGAACAGTATTGGAGCGGTTATACACTCCATTCTACATAAAGTCACAAAATATGACACTTTCCGATGATGAAATAATGGAAATTGCAAAAAAGTCAGGTCAAGGAAATCCGTTTCATATACCGCCTGAATTTATTAAACAATTTGCTAGAGCAATACTAAGAAAGGCACAAGAGAAATGAAAGCAAATGAATTAGCTGAACTAATCGAACACCTTGAAAATGCAAAGTATGTTGGTGCAAGTAAAGCCGCCACTATGCTACGCCAGCAACAAGCTGAAATAGAGGCGTTGAAATCTGATGTAGAAGGGTATCAAAAATCTACCAAAATTTACAAGGACTTATCTAATAATCAATTTATTGAGATTGAGGTTTTGAAAACAAAGACACTAACAGATGAGGAAATCATTGAGTTATTTGAACATCCTGATGACTTTAACTGCATTGATTTTGCTAGAGCAATACTAAGAAAGGCACAAGAGAAATGAACGCAAATGAACTAGCTGATAGATTAATTGATTACCACGATTCTTTTCTTGCTAAAGACTGTGCCACCATGCTACGCCAGCAACAAGAAAAGCTGACCAAGTATGAACTGCGCCATGCCGAGCAAAGAAAGCGTATTGAAGAATTGGAAGCAAAGACACTAACAGATGAGGAAATATTAGATATTTGGTACGCAATGAAAGATGACAGCAATAACTGGACTAGGTATGTAGATTTTGCTAGAGCAATACTAAGAAAGGCACAAGAAGAATGAACTACGCAGACTTTACGACTAGATATGTACGCTATACAAATACAGCTAAAACCGCATCAGAAGCGTTTAAAGATGCCGAGTATGCTACCGCTATAACTAGACCAAGAGAAGCCAATTATGGCGGTTTTGGGGCTTTTGTATTTGCTTTAGCTATAGTGGCTATATTTGGCTATGGATTTTGGCTAACCATTAATCATTGATAAGGCTTCGGCTTTTTCGTTTGTTACACGATGAAGCCAGCCATCAATAAATTGGGGCTTATTTAAGCTGATGTAGTAATCGCCCCGTTGTTTTGAGTATTTTTCGATAAGTTCATTAATGTTTGAATTGGTAATTTGAGCAATAGTTCGAACGCCAATGATTCCATCTGGGATGCAACCAATGGATTGCTGGAGTAGCTTAACTGCTCTGCCTGGGCCAGCATTAACTCCCATTGAGAAACAGAGAAAATCCAATCCTTTGGGAAGTTGGTTAGCATAGGTGGACATCCAGTATTTAGCTTTATACATTGGCGCAACATCTTCTGGGGTTAAATCCTTCATGGTTTTGACTTCATGGCCAACCCATTCTTCCCATACCCGTTTTGTTACACCTAAATTAGTTTCCCCGCCTGGATCGCCAATCTTGTTACCATCTACCCAACCACCTTCGGATTTAAGAACTAGGCGCAGACACTCATCAAAGTTATTTTCCATTAACTATGCCTACTTGAGTTGAGAGCCATTCTTGTAAGCTACTTAATTGGGCTGTCGTTTCAGAACAGGATTCAGCAAGCCGATAGTAGGCGGGGCTTTCATCAGTTCCGCTGGCGGGATTGGAAAGGGTGGGCAATTTACCGCTACTGGAGTTGTGCAACCCGCCATAATAACTACGGATAGCAGATAGCTTAGTTTCGTACTCATTTGTAATGCTCCTATTGGCTATTTCTTGTTGTTTCTTGATTGATTCGTTTTCTGCTTGTTGCTTTTCGGAAACAATTTTAATCTCGTCTTTGAAGTTAGCAAAGCGTAAATGCTCCACATAAAAGCCAGCCCCAAAGCCCCCAAATAAAAGAGCAATATATATGTAAGTTTGGACACTTGAGCCGCCTATTAGATTTAGCCCATAGCTAAGTATATTTTTAAACATTATTGGGGTTCTGCGCCAGACATTTGTTTAGCGGCCACGGATGCCGCACCAGAGCCAGAAACAATGCCCAAAGCACCAGCAAGTTCTGTAAGGCTAATTTCGTGGCCAACATAGATTAAATAGATTGCCGCACCAGCAACCACAATAAAACCAAATAACCACGCCCAACGAGCAATATCGTGGGTTTGATTATCTTTTCCAGTAAGGATATGCGTAAATATTTCGTTCATTTTTGATTACCAGCTAATAAAGCCACTACCACAGCAATTAATTGCATTGTCCATTGACGGGTATCTCCCGTATCAAGACATGGAATCCAATCTAGTATGCAAAGCGATCCTATTGTTGCCGATATTGCCACTACATAAACTAAAAGCCAAATTAATACTTGCCTATAGTTTTTATTCATTTTGCGTGATAAAAACCAGCAATAAAACTAATCAATCCACTAATACCAGATACTATTGCCATGCCCATCCAGAAGCCCCCCTTTGAACGATTGGCGAGGGCTAATAATTCTTCCATTCCTTCTTCTAGCTTATCTACTTTGGCAGTTAAATCATCTACTTTTTGCCATAACTGGCCATATTTAACGGGGTCAATTTGAAAATCGGACATAACAAAACCATAATAAAAAGTTATTGGATATATTATATTGTCCGATATATTACAGAATGTATTTTATCACTTCTTCGGGTTTTAAAAACGCATCAGGGTTATATTCGGTAAAATCCCACCATAAAAACTGATTTTGAGCCAGATAACTGCGATCTTTTAATAAGTTAATGTTTTCTGGATGCCCATAGATTAATGGATCAGATACAGACCACAACACAACGCCAGGTTTACCGCAATCCCATGCTAAATGCTGAAAAAAACTATCACAACCAATCCATATCCGACACTCAGCAATTAGTTCACGCAATCTGGCGATTGGCAAATTCTTTAGAAACTGCTGGGTTATCTGTTCTTCGCCATCAACTCCGACTTGCACAACTTCCTCAGAAATTAATGATAGAAGCTCTTTCCAGTAAGGGTAATTTTTTGGATTAGTTTTACCATTCATTAATGGTTTGGCAAATGGGGCAATTAATATCATAGATATAGCTTCCTATAGGCATCCTCAAGGCTACCCTTCCAATTCCATTGCGCCATCTTTTTATAGATATTCCAGCGGTCTAAATCCCCAAATAACGCTTTAGCTTCGGCAATAGATCGACCTGGCACAATTTCAGGATAGCAAGTGAATACAACGGGATTAGGTATATCAGGAAGAACATGGCTAAAAACAATATGATCGCCAGCACCGCAGTTAAGGACAACAATGTTAGAAGCGGCAAACTGTACGATATTTCTAAAAATCTGTTCATCATGTGCATACATATCCTCTCTGGATTCGCTACGGATGCCGCCCCCAGCCTTTAAATGCCAAGTTGTTGCATGGGGAGCAACTAAAACTTTGTATCCTTTTTGATACAGTCCATAAGTAAATAGCGTTTCTTCCCGATGGGCTACACGGGATAAACCTAAGTTATAGTCATATACGCCAGCACGATATAAGAATGAGCAATGCAAATGCTCTACAAAATCTGATTTATTGATAATTCCCCATTGAATATTGGGTTCTTTATCAATGTCGGCAATTTTTCCTGTAGATTTTGATGTATCAAATATTGCTGGTAAAGTCAAAATTGACCCACCAACTGCGCCTATTGGATCGCCAACTTTAGACACTTCGCTTGCATAGGTATAAAGCTGTTCTAATACATTGGGTTCTGGAATAGCATCATCATCTACACGCCAAACCCATTTGTAGCCCATCTCATTCGCTTTTTGATGGATATGATGCTGACCTTTTTTCTCAGCAAATAACCATTCCCAAAATATCTTTTTTATATCTAATATTTGAAATATATGCTGGTATATAGGGTTTCCCCGCATATCTTCGGGATTGTCGTTATCGTCAAAAATAATCAGCTTATCAGGGGTTTTAGTCTGATTGGCTATAGCCATCAAAACCATTGGCAAAGTCGTTGTATAACGCCCTCTAGTAGCCACAGAACATAAAATTTCTTTCCTTTGTGCCGCTTTGTCCCATTTGGCAATCATTAGATTAAAACGATTGTGTTCATTAATGGGTTGCGGGTAACTTGTAATTTTCCCATGTTCCCCAATATAAGAAATATCAAAACCTTGAAAATGGCTTTCGTTGATTCCATGTAATTTGTGATGCTCACCCCAAAACCCTTTTGGTTCATTCCAGGGGCAAGTAATTAACAAAACTTTACAATGCTTTTGTAATAACTTTACAATTTCTAGCCCATTGTCCAAATGCTCAATGACTTCAAAAGCAATAATGGTGTCGTATTGTTCTAGCGGATAAGTGTTAATGTCGGCATTAACAAATTTGTTAATACCATCCCATCCTTGTGCTTTGGCATTTTCAATGATTTTAGGGTCATAATCTAACCCCGTATATTCAATATTTTTTGGCAAAAACTGTCGGCCATAGCCATTAGAGCAACCAATCTCTAATATCTTTTTGCCTAAAAGATTATCTTTAGCCCAAAAATAACGGGTGGATTCTCTAGGATAAACTTCGTCACCCTTTAAGAATACCGCCCGTTCATAGTTGTTCATCAACTCATTTACTTCATCTTGTTTTGTCATGTTTTTATATTATTTAATGCGGATAAACTGCATCGACTATCATGCCCGCTGTTAATCCTGTTCCGAATACAATGCTTGTGCCGCTAGTTACTGTTACATCAGTACCGTTACGCATTTTAACGCCATTCAAATACACCTCAATTTTGCCAGATGTATAACTTAATGATGTGCTAAATGTTGTTTGACTTGCGGTGGCGGTAAATGTGTCATAAGTTAATGCAATGCCATATCCGCTGTAGCCAGAATAACCGCTATAACCCGATACTCCTGATCCAGAATAACCTGAGTAACCAGAAATTCCAGAATAACCGCTATATCCACTAATTCCTGATCCAGAATAGCCGCTATAGCCGCTAATGCCTGATGCGCCATTAGTACCATTTGTTCCAGAACAACCAGATATTCCGCTAAAGCCAGAATAGCCTGATGCGCCATTAGTACCATTTGTTCCAGAATAACCAGATATTCCGCTAAAGCCAGAATAGCCTGATGTGCCAACTGCGCCTGAGTAACCGCTATATCCAGAATAACCGCTTACGCCAGAACCAGAATATCCGCTGTAACCAGAGTAGCCAGAAACACCACTACCGCTATAACCAGAGAATCCGCTAATTCCTGAGTAGCCGCTGTAACCGCTATAACCAGAAACGCCACTACCAGAATAACCAGAAATGCCGCTGTAGCCAGAATATCCAGATACACCTGATCCGCTATAGCCTGAGTAACCGCTATATCCACTTACACCACTACCCGAATATCCGCTAATGCCAGAATATCCAGAGAATCCGCTGATGCCAGAGTAACCACTTATTCCAGAATAACCTGATGCACCATTAATTCCGCTATACCCAGAAATACCAGAATAGCCAGAATATCCACTAATGCCGCTACCCGAATATCCAGAATATCCTGATACGCCAGAACCAGAGTAACCACTAATACCAGAATAGCCACTAAATCCAGAAATACCACTATAGCCTGATAATCCATTTTGCCCACTTATTCCTGAGTAGCCGCTATATCCCGATACTCCGCTACCAGAGTAACCGCTGATTCCAGAAAATCCAGAATATCCACTTGTGCCAGATTGTCCGACTGCGCCAGAATAACCTGATATACCGCTAAATCCTGAGTAGCCAGATACACCGCTACCAGAATAGCCTGAGAATCCACTAAAACCGCTTATACCGCTAAATCCAGACCAACCTGATACACCAGACCCAGAATATCCAGAAAACCCGCTATAACCGCTTACACCGCTTCCGCTAAAGCCAGATATACCTGAGTAACCAGAATAGCCCGAAATGCCTGAGAAACCGCTATAACCAGAAATACCAGAGTAACCCGAAAAACCAGAATAACCAGATGTGCCTGGTGGCCCTACAATTTCACCTACATTATTCCAAGTTGTGCCAGACCATACATAAAGATCGCCATTGGAAGAAACAATGTAAGCATCATTTGGAAGATTGCCTACGGCTGGTAAATCTGCTGGTGTTGCAACTGTGCCTTTAATGTTAATGGATGTACCTTGTTGGCCACTATATCCGCTAAATCCAGAATAACCAGAAACGCCTGACCCGCTGTAGCCACTTATGCCGCTATATCCAGAATAGCCTGATATACCACTAAACCCCGAATAACCGCTAATACCGCTGTAACCAGAATATCCAGAAACACCAGAGCCAGAATATCCACTAAAACCTGACCATCCAGAAGTGCCGCTAAATCCTGACCAGCCACTTACACCTGATCCACTAAAGCCAGATTGACCAGAAAATCCAGAATAGCCAGATATACCAGATTGACCTACTGCGCCACTATATCCAGAAATTCCAGAAAAACCGCTATACCCTGATATACCGCTACCAGAATAACCAGAATATCCGCTAATTCCAGAAAAACCAGAATAACCAGAATAACCCGAATATCCTGATTTACCAGAATAACCAAATCCAGATGCGCCACTATAGCCAGAATAGCCTGAGTACCCGCTTAAACCTTGTGGGCCAACTAATCCACGATCAATCTTGATAGTTTGATTAGGTGGAGTTGTAACTTTAACTGTCTGCCGTGCTTGTGGCACTACAGACACGGACACATTATTTTGATCCGTTACATTAACTTTTATACCCATGATTACTCCACCACTTTCTGATTAGCTCTTAATTTGTTTCTAAGGGCTAAATCTGGTCTTTTTCTGCCTTGCATGGGATTTGTACCGCCATTAGCATAAAATTTTTTCATAGAAATAGATTTTTTTAATCTAGTTTCTGCATTTTTTGATGGGTTTAAATCACCAGCAAGTTTTGGATTAGGTTTGCCAGTCTTACATTCCGATATTCTTCTTTTTGTTTGTTCGGATTTTGGCTTGCCTTTCATTCTTTCAGAAACTTTGGCTTTAAATTCATCACTTCTTTTTACGCCAGTTGCGCCACCTTCACCACCATCTGACATATTTGCTAATTGATAACCCATATCTTTAAAACAAGATATAAGTAATTTTTCATGGTCTAAGGCTTCTTGCTCTGTTTTCCAATGCGCCAAAATACAAACTTTATGACCATACTTATTTGCTATTCTTTTCCAGAATAGATTTCTATTATATGAATCATAGGCTCTTTTTTCATTGCCTTTACCAATATAGAAAATTTGGTTTGTGTCATTTCTAGTATGACAATAGGTTAAATATCCCATATCATTCGACCACAATGCCATCAGAGCGGATCAAAAACAACAAGAAGATAATGTAATCATTTGCGGGGTTTGATCCTGATGCGGGAAAACTAATCTTGATGCGACCAGAATAAGCTACGCAGTCTTGTGCGCCAATATCTAATTCTGGATCATCGGCCATTAGCCCCCAGGTTGAATCGTTAATAACTAAGGTAAATTTGCCTTGTGCGGCAACTTCATTTGTAATAGTAAGAGTTATGGGTGTTGGAGTTGGGCTGTAATCACCAATATCAAACGATAAGCCATATCTTGAATCTTGAAGATTTGTAACGGTTCTACGAATGATTTGTGCATCAATCGTGGCAGATGTTAAATCTAATGGGGTTACGCCATCAGATCCTACGATGTCTAAATTCCAATAAGTCTGTTGTTCCCAAACCAACTCCCCCGCTATACAAGGGTTATCAAAACCACTCACCTGAGTGATCGTATTTTGCGAAAACATTGCCATGATTAATCCAATTCTTGATATAGCCCCTATGCCCTCACAGGCGGCTTTAAATCATGTCTTATATTTTAATACTTTCCTTCTGCAAATACATTAACAAATACTGTGCCATCTTCTAATGCTTCAATTTCGTGCCATTCACCAGCAGGAAGATTTAGTGGTGTAGAATTTTTATTCATTGTGTAGCTACGACCTTCAAGACTAACTAAACAAGAGCCGCTATTACACATAGTTGCATGACTATAAATATGTTCATGCTTTGGCAAACCTTCGCCTTTATTTGCATGGTATATATTTAATTGTGCTCCATCATAAGTAAACTGATGAGCAGTTCCTATATGGGTAACCATTATGCAGTTGTAGTTCCATTGGTTATTGGTTGTGCTTTTGGAGGTGTAGGCTGTGGTTCATTAGTTGTTAATACAGAACCATCCCAAGTAAATCCAATAGCACCAGCACCTATTTGTTCTGTTAAAACAAAAGTAGATTTGTCAGCAGATAATTTCCAAACCATTGTTGGGGTTGTGTCTTGAATTAGCATTGTCGCATCTGCTGGAGGTGTCCAATCTTGTGTATTACCATCCCATACAACAATGTTTGTGACTACATTGTTTTCTACTACTAAATAGTTTTGAGTTGTCATTTTATTTTCCTATTACCATTCAAACACTACAACACCAGCAGCACCAGCCGCACCATTACTGCCACATCCAGAAACACCACCACCACCACCGCCACCGCCATAAGCCTTGCCTGAATTTCCATTTGCATTATTAGCACCCCATGTACCACCACCACCTAATATAGAATTTCCACCACTCCAACTGCCACCGCCCCCACCAACATTTATTGTTCCATTAGTTCCACTTCCGCCACCACCGCCAACCCCAGTAGAATTAGAACCACCGCCACCACCGCCACCACTACCAGTTAATGTTGTAATAGATTGTGTTCCTGAAGCAACAGTTGAACTTCCGCCACCACTACCATTATTACCATTTCCACCAGCAGAGCCACCGCCACCAATAGTTACTGCTAAAGTATTACCTGATGTTAAACCAGTTAAATAAGCAACAGCAGCACCGCCGCCCCCTCCACCTCCTCCTGGAGTGCTAGCACCCCCGCCACTACCCCCGCCGCCACCTACTACTGTAACTTTAAGTGCAGTAACTCCAGTAGGAATAGTAAATGTTCCGTTGGATGTAAAGGCTTGACCAAGAAGTCCAGGAAGCCCAGCCGAACCATTAGATGCGGCAGTAACTTTGCCTTGAGCATTAACAGTAATATTGGCGGCAGTATAAGAACCAGCGGAAACTCCAGATGAAGAATCACTAATAGTAATTGATGATCCCAATGCTACTGCACCACCACCAGTTAAACCCGTTCCAGCCGTAACGGTTACAGATGAATTTTGCAATCCAGAATTACTGGTTTGCCCAGATGTATTTAAGTTATTAGCAAAGTTAGCTAAATTAAGTGCTTGTGTCATACTGCCCCTGTTCTATTAAAGGTTTGTTGTACCAAAATATTCAAATTGCTTGTTGGCGTTTGTGCCAATGTATATGATGATCCACCAGCAACCGTATAATCTACTGTTTCCAATAATAATACTCCATTATTATATAGATTAAATGCTAATGGGTTGAATGTAAACGGATAAAGTGTTTGCCCAACAGTTGTATAAATATCCACATTTTGTGGCGTTCCATTTGGTACACCAAGATTATTATTTGTCCATTGGATAACTTCTAAATCACCAGAAACGGCATTTACAAAACTAATAGTTTGACCAGATATATTATAATCTTGAGCATTAATTACTGTACCGTTTAAAAACAACAATTCATTGCCGCTAACTAGGGTAAACCCTGATGCAGTATAAAAACCAACATTGCTTAAACTTGCAGAATTACGGCTAAAACTATTATAAGTGCCAGAACCGCCTACAGAAGCAAAAGAAATAATAGTAACAATATCATTTACAACTGCGCCTGTAGCCAAAGTTACTGTTCCCGTTGATCCATTAGTATCGGTATATTCAGACGGATTAAGTAAACATCCATTAATTAATACCCAACAGTTTCCAGATACATATTCTGTACCTCTAGTTACACTAAATACAGTTTGACCGCTAGATGCGGTAAATGCCGTCATTGTGTAATTAAAGGTATCTGGTGGCGCAAAACCTACTACACGGCCATAAATATCAATAGTAAGAGTTGCAACTGATGAAGTTTTAGTTGGTGGCCCACCAAAGTCTAATAATTGGGCTAATGAAGCAATTACTTGACCTTGTGGATTATTAGTAATAGCAATTTCACCCGTTCCTACAGTAGTTGATCCAGTTTGAATAAGCTGACCAGTACGAGAATTAAGATCAATAATGTTATAACCATCTTCCAACCCTTGCCAAATGGTAGGATCGTAATTAGTGGTATCGGTTGGCACAAATAACGCAGTACCCGCAGACAAAGCCGCATTGCCTGTGGCAAAACTCATTAAATTGTTTCCACGATTGGAAAATAATAAGTAGTTTAATGTGCCAGATGTGCCAAATACGGGGTTGGCGGCATACCATGTGTAATCTGATGGGTTTGTATCAAATACAGCGACAGAAGTGTTTAAAAGCCCAAAATAAGTTTTTCCTCTAGGATTTGCGCTAAATCCTGTTCCAGTTGAGCTAGTAGCATAAGCAATGCTTAAATAGCGTTGCGAATACTGGAATGTCATTGGCCGCCATGAGAATACGGTACTTGCTGGGCTATAAAGTGATGTTTCTACAGAATTAACCATTCTTGTAAAGAAATACCAATTACCAGCGGGTATATTGGTTAATGTTACTGGTGGCATTGCAACTGAGTTGCCATAAGGGATGCCATTAGGTTGCACGGCAGTCGTGCCAGCAAACATAAGCTGTGTAGGCGTTGGGCTTGAATAGGCTGAATACCAAACTTCTGCATATTGCACAATACCGTTTGTGGATGTAGTTACATCAACTTGAAACGATGGTACTGGCGCAGTTGTTTGCGAATTAGCAATAACTGGGGCTGGGATTGTGCCAAAGCTGTTAGGTGCTGGCAATCCGCTATTGGGCTGTGGTTTATATTGTGTAACGCTGGCATCGTTATAAACTGATGGATCGTAAACCAATAATGTCAATGCCACAGAAATTGTGCCATCTGGCGCAAAGTTTTGTTCTACTTTAATTACTCTAAATAACTTTGCTGTCCATCCATAGTTGGCATTGGTGACGGTAACAATATCACCCGCTTCCAACTCTAAGCCAATATAGTTTACGGTACACGCTATTTGCAAATCCATTCGTGCCGCTTTTAAGAATCGTGTGGCTAAAAGCTGGGCTTGCACATCATTATTAACTAATGGCAGTTGAATGGTCTGGGCGTTTTGTGGCTCATTAGGATAAAGCAATGATGGCGCAACAAGAGCCAAATTAACGGTGCTGGTATTAAAAGAACTATTTAGGCTAATGTCTGGGAATTGGCATTGTGCAATGTTATAGGTATTAGAAATATCCAAAGACACCACTTGGATAGCAGAAACCATATTGCTATCGTTAATATCCATAGCCACGCTGTAAGTTGGCTGATTGACAATAACTGACCAAACCCCATAAATCTCATTGTATTTAAGCAAACAATCACAACAATTCACAATGCTTTGCACATTGTCTAAGATGTTTTTAGTTGTATCGATTGCGCCATTAAAGGTAAATCTAGGCTGTGTTTCTGGTACACCAAGATAGTTATTAAATGTAATAGTTTGAGCACAATAGGTATTTAGCGCAGTCAAACTGGCGGTATCAATTTGTGATGCTGGAATTGCGCCACCATATACGGTGCTAGTTAAATAATCATAAATAACATCGCCTGGTGCTATTCGCGAATTAATCACTTCAAATTGTGTTTGTGCAATCGATGTAACACCAGCATTGGCGTTATAAGTTAAATGCACAATCGCAAAAGCGCAGTTGGTCATTAACTTACTGCTATCCCATGTATAAGTAAGCCCAGATGCTTGCATTACAGTAATAGCAGATTGACTACTATTTACAGGGCTGTTTGACCCATTGCTATACAAATATATATTTAAGTACCCATTTACTTTAGTATCAACTAGCCCTGTAGCGGGATCAACTAATCCTGTAACTGCCGTGCTAGAGTTTTGACCAGGATTAACGGCATACATCTCATTGCCAACCGTTACGGATGGGTCAATCGATTTGTTTAAAACAATAGTATTTGTAGTTGTATTAACGCCACTTACGGTGTAATAAATTGGTGAGCCAGAGTTAGCAAATGAAACCAATAAACCAGAAGTGACGGGTATAGATAATGTGCCAGAGTAAGTAATAGTATTGCCAGAAATAGTGGCAACGCTAACACTCGAATCAGTATAAGTAAGGCCGCTAAACAGGCACAACTTACCACCATAATAAATATTGCCATAAGCAATAGTGTCCGTGCCATTGCCCGTAACTTCGCAGAGTGAAAGAACATAGTATAAGTTTTGATTATCAGAAGTGATTGAAAGATCGGTAATCGTACCGCCAATATAACAATTACCATAAACGATTGGCAATTTGTTATTTGTTGCTGGTTGAATCTGTAAATTAGTACCCGTTGTTAATTGTTGGCCATTACTTGTTGGCGCTTTTGGGGCGGTTAATGCCGACACAATAGATGATGCGGCCATAGTCATGCCCATCATTACTAATTCTGGTTGGCCAGTTACTACGCCTACAATAGCAACTACTACACCAACAATCGCACCTAAAACTCCGCCACCGCCACCCATACTATATCTTCCAAGTGTTTTGTAACTTAGTTGCTCCATATCTACCAAAATCGGAATCAGTAAAACAAGAAAAATGCGCTTCTTTTATTTCGCCAGTTTTCTTCATTTCTGTACCAATTTCAATAAACCGCTTAAATAGCTTTAATGATGTTTTGTCGTTTGTGCTATGCCACATAATTTCATGTAGCGAATATTCCCCTTCAATAAAAAAACACGGGGCTTTCATTGCGACCAAAACACCACTTAAATCTTCTGCAATTAATATAAATCCAGCGCCAGCCAGAATCATGCTTAATTGTTTACCTACATACTGTCTTGACCATTTTGCTTCATCTTTTAATATTTCAAATCGATGAGTATGGCAAAAATGCTCTAATATTTTATAAATTGCATCAAAATCAAATTTATTTGCAAATCTAACTGTTTTGTCCAAAGGCATAATATATTGTCGATATAGTGGCAACTCGGTTCATTGATGTATCGCCAGGCGTGAAATATTCCCAGCTTGAATCATTAGTAAATCGACCAACCGTTCTGTTTTGTAAAATCATTTGAATGTTTGCGGCACTAACTGTTACTGTACCTACATACATACGCACTTCTTCCATCCATTGTTCACCAATGTTGAAAGTATTAATAAAACCATAAAAATACTGATAAAGACCGCCAGAACCGCCTGATGTAATTAAAGTGCCATCAGTATTAAAAAAGCCCTTCCACATGGTAATTTGTGCGCCTTTTAAATTACCATTTAACACCACGCCCAAAAGGGCTGTATCAATACCGACCAAAGTAATTGTGGTTTGATTGGCAGTAGATTTAATGTCCCGCTGAATTTTACCAATGCCAATTAGTTGCCCTAATCCGTCAAAAGGTAAAGCATCTACCGCTGGTACGGTAATGGCAGTTGGCGCAGTAGAAAAGCGATATTCTGTAGATGGCGTAACAATACGAACAAAATCCGCATATCGAATATTGTTAGTATTTTGTATTGGTGCTATTACTTGGCTCATAATACTGATTCAAATGCCTTAAATGGCCCAGACCATTGAATAAAGCTATCGTTAGTCATTGGGATCAAATTGTAAGTTGGGTATTGTTGCAAAATGATTGGAAAGGTGCAACCAGTATAAGTATTGCCACCTAATGCAACGGTTGTGCCATATTGCCCAATAACCGCATATTCTGGTGATACCAAAGTTGTTAATAAGGTGCGGTGAACAGGAATAGTAACGGTAGTCCCAGAACCACGCATAACATCAGCGGTAGCAATATAAGCATAACGATCAACCTGGCAAAAATCACCAGCCTTTACAATATAAGAAGTTGAAGATATGGATGGCAAACTGCCCAATACTAAATTTTTACCAGCAGATGCGGTTTCCCATTGACAAGCGGCAATTTGACTTGAAGTCATATCGCCTTGATATGCAATGTAATTTACCCATCCAGTAGATGCAAAATTAAGATATTGCTCTAGCGATTTATCATAATAGCGTAAGTTAGCCAATAGACTACGATTTTGGCTGTAAAGCTGATAAGAGTTAGGCTTAAAAGTAAATTGGAATGGAATAACAGTAACAATTTCAGATGTAGAAATACGCTGGTTACGGCTAATAGCTTGACCGACCAATCTCTGATCCATAATCGTTACTTGCTCTGACATTGCCAGAATGGTGCTTATATCTGCCATATTTATCTACTTTGCGGTAATGATCGTTGGGCAGATTGATTAGCCGCCCATACTGCGGTTTGATTTCTAGCCAAAAATTGTGTAGCCGACTGAGTATCAATGGCAGACATTTGTTGAATATAAGGGCCGTTATAAACTACGGATGGTTGATTTGAGCCGCCCATAACATCAGCCAACTTATTGTTTGGCACTACAGTACCAGCGGTTTGTGGCACAAACAATTCTGGGCCATTCTCACCAACAATAGATGGTACGCCTACTGGTGGTTCGCCACCACTTGCAAAACCAAACAATGAACCAATACCAGATAGCATACCGCCTTCTTGCATTGAGCCGCCAATGCTTGACCCAATAGCTTGAAATAGTTTCATTTCTTGCGCTTTTAATTCAATCTTGAGCATATCATTTAAAATGCTCTTAGCTAAATCACCAAAGTTTAATTTACCAGTTTCAACAAATTTATCTAAGGCATTAGTCATTGAATTAGTAATAGAGTTAAACATTTCTTGCGCTTGCATAGCCGCATTATTGGAATTCTCTACATATTGTTCGTATGCTTTTTGCCAGCCATAAGTAAATGATTGCTGATAGGCTTGAGTTGCCAGAACTTCATCTTCTGTCTTTTGGACATAAGTTTCTGCGGTATCAATAATTTGCTGTTTTTGCTCTTTAAGCATTGTAATAGTACGCTGACCAGCCGCAGTTGTTGGATCAGTTGTAGCAATCTTTTTATCAACATTGTCCAATGCCTTTTGCATCTCTGTAAGAACTTTGGTGATCTCAGAAACATAATCTTTTTGATTTTTAGTAAGATGTGTTTCCGCTTCTTTTGCAGACAATAATTGAAACTGAATAGCCGCCTGGCGTTCGTACTCTTTGGATAAATCTTGTGCTTGTAATAACTGTTTTGAACCAGCGGGTGTAACTGGTCTATCCGCTGGCCCTTGTGGTTTTTCTTTTGCCTTTTCTGGGTTCATTAATTTTTGCAAAGATTCTTCATACTTTGCATAATCTGAACTCATCTCATCAAGGCCGCCTTTCCAATCTTTTTTGGCCTCATCAATATTGCCTCTAAGAACATCGGCAATAACAAATCCTACAGTTTTTGTTATATCGCCAAGTTGAATAATGCCTTGTTCTGCGGTGTTAAAAGTAACCGCTAAAACATCAACAAAAATACCAAATAATTGAATTAATCCTTTTACTGGATCAGCCAGCTTGTGCAACCCTTCATAGAACATATCTACTGCTGGAATGACTGACCTTGTGAACTCAAGACCAATATCTTTGGAATCTTTAGCCAATTTAAGGCTAAGTTCATGCGCTTGTTCTACAGAAGCGGCATATTGATTCATTGTGCCTTTGGCTTCTTGCAAATGCTCATTTAAACCAACAATATCCGTGCCACGAATCTGACGGCCTAAAGTCTGGAAAGCCAAACCATTGCGTTCTGCGGCATCTTTAATATTTGCCAACCCAGAAATAGTCTTTTCAAACAATTCTTGAGATGATAGCGTTTTAAGGTCTTTTAGCGATACGCCAATTCTTGCAAATGCTTCTTGGGCTTTTTCGCTACCTAATGCGGCTGATTCCATTTTCTGAGTAAATCCAGAATAAATGGCAGATGTGTTTTCAGCATTGCCACCGCTTTCCTCTAATGCTCTGGACAATTCCAAAACAGATGCGGTAGTTACATCATTGGCGTTGGCTGTTTTGACTATAGTGTCGGCATATTCCAACGCCTTTTTGGTCATTTCTTCAAAAGCGGCAATAGAAATAAGTTCAACTGCAACTTCTTTAAAACTTTCAAGGGATTTTTTGGCGGTTTCTAGGGCTTGAGTAAAATCGACTGTGTCCAGTCCCATTTTTACGCCTAGATTCGCAATATTTGCCATTTATTTTCCTTTGAACAAACCTTCTGGTACTTTGGGGCTCATTAACATAAATGTTAATAATTGTTGATTAGCTTGAGCCTTTTTATCTTGTTCTGTTAATGGCGGGTAAATATACCCATACACTCTGGGTATTATATCTTGCAATTTATAACTTGGCTTACCTTTTGGCAACATTGAATTAAACTGACCAGCGGTCAATGTGCCTAATACTTCCAAGATTCCACGATTACCAATTAATCCATCAGCATACATAATGCAGATGTCGGTAAATGTTTCTTCGTCTATTTGGTTCGGGTCAGACCCGTGTGCAAGGATATAAGCCTTTGTTTGCCTACGGATCGACCCAGTTACTTTCCCTTTGCGGATTCGTAACTTGGGCTAATGGTTTTAGTAATAGAATCTACCACTTCTAATTGAATAGAAAATGGGAATAATTCTTCAACCATTGAATATGTAATAGTATTCATGTCAAAAGTTTTATCTTCTGGCACGATTAATTTAAACATCTCAGTAATACGATTTTCGGTAATTGCTTTATTTTTAGCAGTTTCTTTTAATGATCTGCCTTTAATTAATACATCATTTTCTTGAAACTCTACACCTTCATTAATAAATTTATCTTTATTTTCAATAAATGGATTAGATAATTCTTGATAATATTTATTAATCAAATCATCAGAAACAGTTTTAACTCTTTCCAAAATAGCTTCAAATTCCAATGTAGTTGGCACTTTAATCTGGAAAGTATGGCCGCCCAACTCAAATGAACGAGTGCGGACTAAATCTTGATTTTCAAGAAATTTCTTGCCTAAAGCATTTGCAAATTGATTCATTTTGTTTCCTTCATATGTTTTGATCTATATTTTTCTAATGCGCTACCAAAGTCATCACTTAATGAAGCCAATACCGTTGGCACATTAGTTTCTAAAGCTGGGCGCAAATAAGGCTTTGCTGGCATTTTAGCAGTACCAAATTCATTGACAATCGTTCTGGCATCCATAACGGCAAATTGCTTAATTGAGCCTTTTTTGCTATGCAAGTTATGGAAAGCCTTTGGGTGAAATTTACTGCCAGGGGCTACAGAAACCCTCGCCATCATAATTTCAGTAGGGCTAACATACCTAGAGTGCTTATCTTTATTTGTAGGCTTTCTGGCTTCAATTTGAAGGGTTGCCGCCAACTGTCCAGTATCTTTCCGCACCAATTCTTTAGCGGTATTTAAAACTGATTTCATTGATTTTCTTGCGCCATTACGCAATATATTTGTAGCATCTTTAGGGCCAAAATCGTCTTGGATTTTGTCAATCAATTCTTCAAATTCTTGGAATCCCTCAAATTTGAAAGTTGTTTTCATTTTGGCTTGATTAAATGCTCAAAAATAGAATTGTTTAGTTTTTTAACAAACTGAGCAATTTCGTCTGGCGTTAATTTGTCTGCGTGATGGGAAGCGATCTGATAAGCCAGATCCACTCCCATTAATTTTTGCTGTTGCCAACCAAACCAATCCTTAACACCAGAATCGGCTTGGCCAGCTAAGTAAGTCAAATAGTTTGCTAAATCGTTATTATTTTTTATTGTTGGATTCATATATTAACTATTATTTGACCAACCGTATTGATTGCCACGAGGATGAATCGTGAATGTGCATTTCGCTTCTGCGTTAGGCGCATTATCGATAGTGAATTCAGAAACACGGCCAGTAAAGGCATATGCTACTGTGTTTGCGCCATCAACTGCGGCAATAACGAAAGTACGATCAATAATTCCGCTGTAAGCATCGCCACGCATTAACAATAAACCAGCATCGCTTGGATTCCATGCGGCAACAATAGTCATTGAAGTTGGTTTGCTTTGTGTTGGAATAACATCAGACTGACGGCTACCAGCAACATAAAAGTTAGCAGAAGCATCATCTTGACCAAACTTAGGTATTGCTTCAACATTTAAAATTTCGCCAGCAGAGCCAGTACCATTAGCAGAAGTACCAACAATAGATGCAACTTCACCAGTCCAAGTGGATAACTGAGTAAGAGTTAAAGGTGTTGGAGTTGCGCCAGTTTGACACCATAACGATGCCGAAAACCCAGGTAACACTTGATTTGGGAGAGCCATTTTTAATCCTTCAAAAATAAAAAGTTAATAAAATTATATTATGTTGGAATGTCTAAAGTGCAATCCATAATAATATGGTTTAACTTTACTGTATCATCATAAGTATTATACAACCAAACTACATCTGCTTTGGCTATATAAAACCCGCTTGAACCACCAAATTGCCCATTATATCCGTGCAATGATTGTAATATAGTATTTGATATATTAAAAGCATCATTCTGATCTTGTGCAAACACATTAATCTGAAAGACGGGGCGATCAATTCCCTTATTATTCTGGTTTTGCCCTGTATATACGGGCTGGTGAATATTTCTTAATTGCCAAGTAATAAATTTAGGCTGTTTAGCAAAATCACGGTTAAATACGGCATATACGGGAATTGTATTGCCCACAATAGATTTAAGCTGATATTGAACGGCTTTGCTATATACGGCTGGATTATTCTGGCTCATACTTGTGTCTGTGGATCGTTACGGTAACAAGTAAATGTAATGCTCATTTTGTCATTAGCTTCATTGACATCAGCAATACGCCAATCATTCCCACGCCAATTAAACGCATAATCCACTTGATTTGTGGACATTGTGACGGTGTTGGGAGTGTAATTAAGCATGAATTTCACATGATTTTGATAAACCCGTTCATCTTTTGGGATAGTCAAATCGTTACGAACATCCATGACTTTAGCCCTAGTGGTAAACCACTTAGTCAATACGGTGTTAGTTTGGCCCATATCATCAACTGATATAGCGACATTATTAACATCCACATTTTCGTAACGGGCAATAGCCATTTACAGCACCAATGGTTTATATGGTCGTAAAAGCTGATCTACGCCAAATGGCAATTTAGCCAATTGACCAACGGTGGTGTCGCTACGGTTGTTGTATAAATGTGTCAAAAGCAACAAACCAGCCTGTTGAATTACAGGGTAACTTGCCAAAGGATTTGAAGCTAAAGTATAAGTAACCACAATAGGATTGCTCATTACTTGGTTTACTTCTTCTGGGAATCCAGTAGCAATAACCTGATTGCCAGTAGGATCATAATAATAAGTGCTAGGATCAAGCAAAGTAAAAGTAGGCGGCTGATTACCATTAAAGTAACCAACGGTATTAATTACTACGCCTGGTACTGATCCATTGTCTTGGCTTACTTCTGGCAAATTCAATAGCGTTTGTGTGCCACTCATGCCATTAAATGCCCCATAGTAAACTTTATAGCTTACTGGGAATATGGACATACCAAGATAGTCCTCGATAGCCATACGGGTTGCCAATTCAAGGCTAAATAGATAGTCTGCTTGGCTGGTATCGCCAACCAAATTAAGCTGTTGAAGGATTTGATCCAAACTTAGCCAAGAACTGCTTGTATCTCGGCTAGTTTGCTCAATCTTTTCATAGCTAAAAGGATTACGGGCTGTACCTAAATACGGCCCGTTTGTATAACTATCTAATGGCATATTGGCCTTATGATTCTAAACGGACACCAGCAAATACATCACGAATTGTAGAGCATACACGCTTTTCAGCATACAAGGTTACTGTACCTGGCTGTGTTTGCTCTAAACGCTGGATGCTAAATTCTTCGTGATCCACAATAGTTACAAACTTATCCCAGTTGGCCAAATAGATTGGGAAGTTTCCGCTTCCAACTACTTGCATATATGGGTTTGGAACGACTGGGAATCCAAATACATGAGCAACTGCGCCACCATCAGAATCACCAACTTCAACAAAGAGTGGCTGACCAGTAGAACTGGTTAATTCACGCAATGCAAGGATAGTATTTGGGTGCATATGCCATGCTGTACCTGGCAAACTCCAATATTGAGATGGCAATGCAGATGCTAAAGATGCAATATCGTTATAAACGATTGTGCCACTAGTAGCGGTGCTTACGGTTTTAACTGTATGCAAACCATTAGTTGCGGCAGATCCGCTAGTACCAAATGCGGCAGTAGAGCCACTTGGATAATAGTTTAGACCACGCAAACCGCTTGTAGCTCCAGTTGATGTAGTGCTAGAACCAGCTTGATCGTTGTTTTGAATCATAGACAACGCTTCTTGTTGGCTAAATTCAAGCATTAAGTCACCAACGATTGCTGGATCAAGATTGTTAATATCGCCCATTACAGCAGTACGAACTGGTAACTGCGCTGTAATGGCTTGTAAAGGTAATTGCCAAAATGATGTGGCAATATTTGGAGTACCAGTATTTACATTAACTGGATAGCCCCAGGGATTTGTAGGATTAGTTGCATTACCAGTCTTTACTACAAAAGCCTGATCCGAACCAATCGTGGTAATTTCTCGGCTTGATACCCGCAATGGGTTAGCCATACGCAAAGATGCAAACGCATCATCATAAATAACACGACCACCAACCCCAGAGCCAGAGCCAGTAAGGGCAGATGCTTCTTTTAAATTTACCTTAACCTCTTTACCGTTTTTATCAGTAAGGGCTGACTTGATTGCTTCTAGGATGAGTTCGTTTTTCATATTTCTTCCAAATTGTTTAAGATGGGGCGGCTTTTGACCGCCCCGCCTTTACTTCTTTGATACTTAGCTTGTTGCTGTACCAGTAGAACGATAAGCAATGATACTGAATGGGTCTACATTTGATGTAGCCAAACGCTTCTCACCGAAGAATGTGATGTAGCCAGGCAATGTCTGGTCATATCTACGCAATACCATGTTCAACCTGTCTACGATTGTATGCCCGCGCAGGAAATCTCCGAAATACATTGGGAACAAGTTTGCATGAGTATTGCCAGAGAACTCGCTTGGATTATCAACATACTTATTGACTACTACATCAAAGCCAAGCATACGGCCAACAATACCATCTTCATCCATTGGATGCATTCTTTCGAAAATTGGTGTGCCGTTGCTATCTTTTAAGCCACGAATCTGCGCCAAGAAAATTGGGTTTACCAAGAACTTCGCTGTTGGTGTCCAATATTGTTGTGGCAGATTGTAGATAAAGTTGATGATGTCATCATAGGTTACATTAGCCGCACCAACTACATTACCGTTGGTAGTGATTTGGTCATATACGGCAAGGCTGTTTAAACCGTTGCTTGTAGAAATACCAGATGTACCAAAAGATGCAGTAGTGATAGAACCGCCAGAATAAGAACCAGCCGCACCTAAATTAGCGTATTGATTCAAGCCACGCAGACCTTGTGTACCACCGTATGTATTAGGTGTATCTGTTTGGTCGTTGTTTTGGATCATTGACTGACCTTCAACTTGGCTAAATTCCATCAACATATCATCAACCACATTGGCTTCCAAACCATCGATGTCATCAAGAGCCGCTGTACGAATTGGGAACTGGACATTCAAATCTTGCAATACTAATTGCCAGATATTCATGTTTTCAGTTGTTGCTGATCCGTTGTTTTGGATTGGATAACCCCAGGTAGCTCCAGAATTGCCTACTTTTGCTCTAAATTGATATGTAGAGCCATCAGTAGTCACATTACGGGAAAGACCACGCATAGGGTTAATCAAACGCAATGTATGGAATACTGGATCGTAAGCTGTACGACCACCGACATTGTAACCGCCACCAGTCAATGCAGAACTTTCCTTTAAATATGCTTGATATTGTGATTCATCTTCAAACATCTTAAGTTCTTTTTCCATCGAACCTTTTTTAGCAAACTTTTTGAGTTGCTCACGAACCATCTTGTTTACATCTTCTTTGATAGTTTTAGCTGGTTTGATAATGGAAGGTGCGGCATTGATTTCAGCAACACGAGCTTTAATGGTTTCTAACTTCTCATCCATTTCAGCTTTAGCGGCTTCAATAGCGGCAACTGCTTCAGTTTTTACTTCTTGAATCTTAGATTCGTTTGATGCTTCAATAGCATCTAACTTTTCAATGATTTTGTCAGACATGATTTTTCCTTATTTGATGCGTTTAGTTAATGCCTTTAACAATTCTCTTTCCTCTAGGGCCTTAAGAACTGTATCAGCTTCGTTTACCACCGCTTCCAACTCACTTGGTTGTGGTGTTTCTTTAATAACTTCCTTGTTTGCATCACGCAATTCAAGAATCTTTTTAAAGACGGAAGATGCGGTGGTCGCACCTTTCTTGGACAGACCAGCATCACGCAAAGCCTGTTCAACTATACGAGGATTCAAATGCCCTTCGGCATCAAAACACTCTAATCTTTGAATTTCAGCATTAGGATTGTTTGGGTACATAACTACAGAAACTTCCCGCAAACCACCTTTAGTAATCTGAAAATAGGATTCATCATCATCGTTATCATCATCCATTGGCTCACCGTCAGCACCAACCCAACACGCTTCATCTGCATATGCGCCAACTGAAACGCCACCAAATAGATTTGGAGATGATTTCAATACTTCATAAAGGTCAGAACCAGTAGAAGTATTCATAAATAGATTGCCTTTAGCAACCATGCCTTCTTTATCGAAGTTAAATTCATTCCATTGACCGACTGGCATACCCATGTCGTTATGGTTTAAGAACATTGGTAATGGTTTACCCTCAGACTTAAATTGCTCTGCCCATTCGGAAAAGCCATCAGGCTGATAGTTAAATTTTCTACCGTCTGCGCCCTCACGCTTGCCCCATGTAGTAACACGAGCAACAATATTGCCGCTAGGAGTTTGGGATTCTTTGCCTTGTTTTTCTAGGCTTAGTTTTGCTTCGCAAACGACTGTCAGGTTTTGATTCATTTATAATCCCATCTATAATCGAGTAATCGATGTCGTATATTATATGAGATTTTTTTGATTTTATCGGTAGTTTAACATTTAACCGCTTAATCATTGAATCCAACTTATCTTTTATTGTCATTAGGTTTTGCCAATATTCATTTTGCTGGTTTGATTGCCGCCACCACCGCCAGTATCTTGTGGGCTTGTACCAGGAATGATTTTAGCTGTTTTGCTGGTTACTGGTATATCTGTAGATGATAATTTTTGAGTATTAACGCCACCCAACTCATCGCCACCATCAATTTTTGCAATATTAAGATATTCACGGGCTTCATTAGGGGTCATAATGCCACCAGCAACGCCAGCATTAACAAAGTTCATTTGATCTAATGCCGCACCCTTCAAAAAGTCTTTAGTATCAAAACGAATAGCAAGGTTTGGATAACCCTTTAATAATCCCATTTTGAATTTCTGTTCAATATTAATAATCATTGGGTACATTGTGGTTTTGTAGAATTCATCCAACAATGTTTGAGTATTATTATATTTACCAACTTCCAAACCTAATAATTGTGCTGGAACGCCAAATAATGCACAAATACGCTTAGTAGTTTGATCTTTTAGCTTGCTGGCTTCTGCATCTTGCAATGTCAGCATATGAACAGGGGTATAAGTCATGCCCTGATCTAGCAACATACCTTGACCTGGCTTGCTCAAATCGCTTGGGCGGCTACCAGTCATACTTGACCAGGCTTCTTTTAATCTGGCGGCAATTTCTTTAAATTTGCTATCAGGAATGACTTGAGTTGTGCTGAAAATGCCCGATGGTTTTGCACCGTTTTGCATGACATAGTTGGCATACAAGTCAATATCAGTATCAAGTGCCACCAATTCAGTTGCCAAAATACCTTTGTTGAAGCCAGCAGAACCTTGCCACGGGGCTTCTGTGCAATGTATTACTTGATAAGCGGCTAATGGCTCATCTTTATTAAATCCGTATGTTGGTGTAGATACACGGTATGTAGGATAACGGGCTGGGCTGGCTTGTACGGTAATCAGGGTTGCATCAAGGTTATATAACTCGATTGGCGTTTGATTAGGGTCTTTTTGGTCTTTACGGTATAGCAATGTAAATACTTCACCAGCTAGGGAATACCATAATGCCCATTGATACCAAAATTCATATTGGTTTTGGAAGTTATTTGGCTCAGTTAGCAGATTTAATATCTGTTTTGCTTTGTTTTTATCCCGTGTGCCAGATTTATCGGACTTTAAACAATCCTCAAAAGTGCCATCATCAGTCTTATACATGACTGATACTGAACATTGTGCCAATGCTCTAGCAATCATATTCGCACAAGACATAACGGTACTATTACGGGAAAGTACCGACATATCCACTACACGGCCAGCGTTTGTGGCTGATGCTGTGGTTACATACAGTAATTGGAAGTTTGCGCCTTGTTGCCCACCTTGATTCTGACGAAGAATCTGGTTACCAAGCTGGGTTTGACCAAATAAAGTATTGTTTTCTGCAAGGTTTTGCACGGAAACTTCTGACGATTTGCCCTCATTTTTTGGCAAATTGTATTTATCTTTGTTGAATATATCTAACATTCCCATGATTTTCCCTTACATTTTCTAACGATTTTACATCAAAAACTTCTGAATCCGAACGAACTTGATGTAAATGGGTTGTCTAAACTGCAATGGGCGGCAATAATCATCGCTATAATGCCATCAACCTTTGCTGACTTATCGGCTTCGTTCTTACGAACTTTGATATTATTATTTACATCCGTGTAACACTCACAGTTGCCTAGTTGCCATCCGACAAACGGATTACCGTCATGTTTAATTTGATGGTTCATTATGAGTTTTTCAACATATTTGGAAGGATTATTTAGCACCGCCATCCCTTGTCCAACTTTTTTTACAGGAATCCCCGCATCATGCAAACGAGCAACCAAAGAAGCGGCATTGTAGGCATCGTAACCTACTTCTTTTACATCGTACTTTTCGCATTGTTGTTTGATGAATTCGCTAATCTCCCGATCATCCATTACATTACCTTCGGTCAGCTTGAGAGCCCCAGATTGGATTGCTACTTCAAATATATCCAAGTAATGTTTGGGTATTAACTCAAGTGCCGCTTCTGGCAAAAAGAATTGAAACTCTGCGTAATACTCATTTTCTTCATATCGCTTTAAAGTGCAAACGGCATTTAAGTCACGAGTGGCCGCCAAGTCAAATCCAATAAATACGGCTTCTGGATCTTGCGCTGGCAATTCATCGGCAGATTGATCCCAGTAATTACGGTCAATCCATGCGCTATTGGCACTAACATATATGTTTAGGGTCTTGCATAAGAATTCATTAAGTGCGGCTGGTTTGTGTTTGGCTTCTTCGCAACGCTGGGCAATGGCATCTTCAAATACACTAATGCCGTGCATTGGGTTGGCTTTTGCCCAAGTCTTAGGATCTTTCCAATCATCTTCTGGGTCTAATCCATATAGCAAACCAAACCAACGGGGATTGTCAGTAGCTTCACCATTAAGCATGGATTCAAACATTGTCATATCTTCATAAAACTTGGTGTCCTTTGTGAAGCTGGCAGTAGTGATGTATATACGCAACGGATTTTGACGAGCAACCATACCAGAATGTAATACTTCAATAGAGTTGCGATCTACAATTTGGGCGGCTTCATCCACGATTACGCATGATGGGTTTTTACCGTCACCCGTTTTTTTGGTGTCACGGGATAACGCCTTAAACATGGATTGTGAATCGCCAGAGTTCTTAATCTCATACTTGCTGACCTCAAACCATGACTGGGCTTCTGGCGGTAGGTTTTCAATAAATCCTTTGGCGGCATCAAACACAATCGTTGCCTGTTCGCGATTAGTTGCTAGGGTAAATACTTCTGCACCAACTTCGCCAAATTTCAATTCGTAAAGAGCAATGATGGCTGTTAGTGTGGACTTACCAGCTTTACGGGGAATGTAAAGTATTACATCCGTCACCATCCGTTTAGATACATCCGTTTTTTTACGGAATCCATAAACGGCACAAATAAAAAAAATTTGGAATGGGTCTAATACTATTGGCTTGCCAGCATCAGGGCCTTTGGTATGCCGCATATGCGATGCAACATCTAATACATGGGCGGGGAATCTGGAATCAAAAACCCAATCCCATTCTGTATTAGCGTATTGCGCTAAGAATCGTTTACAAGATGACCGAACATTACGACAAACATTAATTTTGCCGTCAGCTACATCTTGTGCGTATTGAACCCCTAATTCCCAATTCATCTAGCCAATGGGCCAGCGGCTAATTTTGCAACTGGCGATTCTTTTCTTATATTAGTCTTTACTAACTTAGACTTAGGGGTTAGCCCTAGTTCGTTCATTAGCCTTACAATTTGTGTCAATGTCTTATCTCTAATACTAATCAACGGATTTGGTGCAAGGGTCTTACCATCGTTGGTAGATATTATTAGGTCTGCGCCAACCAGCCCAATATTACAACTCACATAGGTTTCAATCTGGTCAGCCAGCATACTAAGGGTATGTTTGTTCTGGTCATCATAGATCCCGTAACTGTCATATATGTAATCGGCAGTTTCTTGGGTGAATTTCTTTTTGTCCCAGGCTAAAGGATTTTCCATCCACTCAGCATAGGGAATTCTTTTACGCAAATTCGCACTTAGGGAATTCCCTTCGACTAAGCGCAACTCAGTTGGTTTGTTTTCCATGCGTATTATTATATACCCCCCCTCATACTTTGTCTTTTGTAGAAAATTAGCCCCCGTGCTTGCTTTTTAAAACATCCACATTATTTAAGTTTCTAAGCAATGCTTCCCAACCTATGCACAAAGGGCATTAAACAGGGCTGTGAGCCATGATCGACTTGTAGTCGTGGATAGCATAGTCTTTAATGCCATCGCTTGTGTAGTGCCTGTATATGCCGTTCTGTTCAAGTGCTGTCTTTGAACTATGACATTCAGCACATAGGCTTTGTAATATGTTGCTATAAAATGCGTGACTGCCTATCTGTGACCAAGCGAATAGATGGTCTATATGCTTGGCTGATGTAACAATCCCTTTGCATAAGCAAGCCTGGCACAACGGTTGCTTGCCAAGTTGCATCGTTCGCATAGTTTTCCATGTAGGCGTTTGGTAATAGGCGTTGTTCTCTGCTCTATGTTCTTTTGGGGCAAATCGCCAGACATCACGGCCACCGTGTTCGACACAATGAATACTGAACTTAGACCTGGCGTTAGTGCATCCTAATGTTTCGCACTTAGTATTACTTGGTAGATATGGCATTTTTTTTCAATGCTAATCCAATGGAATAATGCAATGCTTCCCAATCACCACGCTGTAATACAACTGGTATTAATTCTTTATTGTGTTCTATTTGAGCAAAAATCTTAGCTAATTCTTTTGCTTGTTGTTTTTGATCTTTTTTTGTGCGTTTTTCCATTAATAACCTGGATCTTGAAATATGTGAATTGGGTTGTTATCAATCCAAACATCAATTTCAATGCCTAATGCTTTTACAGCTTCCATCTTGGCATGGCCATCAGCAAAAATGCAATGATCTTCACCAATGACTTGTCCAATAGAATTCAATAAATCCTTGTTTTCGTCTGGATCGGTACTATGAGTAACACAATAAACTTCGTCTTTTCTTAGGCGGCAAAGTTCAATAAATACATTCCAGAATTTAGGATCAACATTGTATGTACCGTTAAAATCCAGCCCAAAGGTCATTGCGCCTTTTTTCTTGCCTTCTTCCTTGTAACCGCTTGCATGGGCGGCTTGTCCAACTTGAATAGCTTTGGTTTTTGTCGAAAATGGGCCTTTTGATCCCCAATACCAACCATCTGATTTTTTAACTATTGGCATTTTGATCCTTTGGTAACTTTGTATGGTGATAAGTATAAAGCCATACTTGTTTACGGCCTTTTGATTGAGATTCAACTAAATCACGGCTTAAATGTCTTGCTTTACGCAAATAACATAAAGCCATTGATATTTCGTTTGGTTTTAAATCTTGGTTTGCTTCTCTAATGTTTTGTAAAGTTTGAGAAACACCTTTGTCAATAAATGTTTGTCTTACTTTGTTTGCCGCATTTGCCATATATTATCCTTTTGAGTATATGTATTATATCAACCTTTTCTAGGTTTTTTGGGCATCATAGGCTTGCCCAGCTTTTCTGGTGGCGTTGCAAAGTACGATTTTGGCAGATGTGGATGGTGCGCTTTGATCTTATGAACACCAGCAATATGTTCGTGCCGCTTTAATGGATCTTTGGGTTTATTGGCCACATGATGTACGCCATGCAACTTTTCGTGATGCGCTAAACCGATTTTTGGCTCATTTTTGATGTGTTTTGTTACTGGGCCTTGTGGCTGATGATGATACTTTGCGCCTTTAGTCGGCTTTTTGGGTTTCTTTCTCAACATCGATCATCCTTAATACCCGCAATGCGGATTCCACATCATTCGCCCGTACCAATGGGCCGCCTATCCAGTTAGCTATAAATTTTAATTGCTCTTTTGTGTATAGGGCTTTTGGCGAACTCTTAACTTCCATTAAAATCGTTGTGTTCTCATACGCAACCACAAGATCGGGAAAACCCTTACCAGCTTTTGACATATCAACAACAAATGCGCCATGTTTTCGCAACGCATCCATAATTTCTTGTTGGTTTTTGTCAGTCTTTTTTGCGTAAGTCATTGATTTGTTATTAAAAT
>Ga0214182_1000121_pt1 | contig 37967 bp, 29 predicted proteins | sample TroBogEpilimnion_8_FD_153020 | JGI IMG/M metagenome (GOLD analysis project Ga0214182, IMG submission 153020) | Freshwater microbial communities from Trout Bog Lake, WI - 14NOV2007 epilimnion | ecosystem: Environmental > Aquatic > Freshwater > Lake > Epilimnion/Euphotic zone | place: Trout Bog... | reverse complement strand
CGTAAAGTTAAATACGAATGGTTGCCGCTTGATGCTTATCAAAGTTACGCTCATTTGAAAAAACGGGTATTGGAGATCCTTAGCAATGTGGGTGAAAAACTCCATATAACTTTTGCATGACTACTTAAGGCGCAAACTTCCTGTGTCATCTTTAGTGTCTTGGTAGCATTTTTCTAAGGTCTAGCGCTTTAGCATGGACCTGTTCAGTGCGATAACCATGCTTTCCGCTATTGCGACTAAGCTCTCTACTAAGCGCTGAAGCTGATACACCAATGATTACCGCTATGTCTTTTTGCTCCATGTCTGCTTTCAATAATGAATAAATCTGGTATCTTTGTATCTTGGTTAGCTGTTTATAGCCTTTCATAAGCTTCCTCGTCTTTGGTCGGATTGAAAATGCCCTGAACTATATCAGCTAACCATTTCCAATTCTGTTAAAAATGAATTGCACTTATGAGTTAAATCTAAGTTTTTTTAGTAAAATTTATTTGCCATTGTGTGGTTAATGCCGATGAATATGTTCGAAATTTTTTGTGAAGGTGATGGCAGAATTAATGAAGCCAATATGAGTTCGGCTTTACACTTTTTACTAAATCCTAAAGCCCCTCATGGATTTGGAGTTACGTCACTGGAGGAGTTTTTATCACCCATTACCAATAAATTAGAAATAATGTGCTCGCAGAGGCATGTGATTAATCCATATCGAATATTTGAGCTGGGTAGTTTTTTACGCTCATTTCATCGTGTTGAATTTAATTTAGAAGAAAAAGTATTTAACCCCAATTTCGAGGTAGGTCAGAAGAATAATCGCGACATAGATCTTGTTATTAAATTTTTTAGCGATTTGGACTCAAATCAACCGTCATTTATTATAGCGATTGAAAATAAAATTTCTGAAGATGCTGCTAGTGAAGATCAAATAGCTGAAGAGTATCAGTTTCTTAGAGAAAAACTCGATACTGATTACCCTTCAACCGAAGCGGTTAGTCAAGTTCCAGTTATTTTCATATATCTAACTCCAAAAGCGTTGGATAGGAAAACTAATGCGGCATGGTCTCGGCTTCTTTTACCTACATCACCAAGCGAAACTGGAAGGGATTTTAAAGTGCATTACTCTTGGCAACGTATTGAATTTAATAACCGCGCTTCAATTGTTGATCTAGCTACAAGTCTACTTAAGAAGGAACAAAGCGGAGGCATTAATCCCGTTTCCAGTTATTCTTCTCTATTTCTTCGCTCTATGCTTAATTTTATTAGAAATGATTTTCGAACAGAGCTTAGGAAATATCAAGAAGAATCTGATAAAGCACCAATTGCTCAAATGAGAGAAGAAGTTACTCAAGATGCGTTTTGGTTAGACTGGAAAAACTCGAAGGAAGAATCTCTCTCGTATGCAAAAATGCTTTACACAATAACTAGTGACAGATTGTTGGATTGTTTTAATACTGTTCCGAGATTTTCCAAAACACGAGTAGCCTTTTATGTTGAAAACACGAGGTATTGTGCAATATTGCTTCAAGGTAAAACTACTAAAGGAAGAGTTGAAATTCACATTAGAAAAAACGAGGGCCGTCCTATTACGGAAGAACTGCAAAATATATGTGAGATGAATGGGATAGAAGTTGCAGATGTTTATAGTAATATAGGTTTGACGGTTCCAATAACAGCGTCTATTGAAATAGTTAGTAGGCTTATATTTGAGTTGATACAAAAAAAATTTGAAACACAGAGTTATTAATATTACACAAACCTTTTTTACTCAAGTACTAAAGATTAACTATTGCATAACTCTTGTTTTTTTTATAAAGTGTATTGGCAGGTAAAGTTTGATCTACAGATTGTAAGTCTGCCGCTTAATAGTTGTACATTTTAACCAAATCTTGCAGTGTTAATTTGATTATTTCAGTGTAAGAATATGCTTTTTACTAGCGAACTATTTAATGGCAATTAATAAATTATATGAATTTTTAACAAAAGTATAATCTCATTTAATGGAGATGTTTGAGTGATAAGTGAAATTGATATAGCAAATAAGGCTGACTTTTATGATAAATTCATAAAAGCTTTTAAATCACCAAGTTTTGGTGCTTTACCGAAAAAAGAAGTAGAGTTACTTGTTCTAAGACTTCTAATTGAAGCAGGCGTATTTGGTGAAAAAATTGATTCATATATACTCAGTAGAGAATTATGTATTCCTGTTAGCAAAGCTAAAACGCTTTATTATGAATATCAACTAAGAAATTGTGAAGAGAGCACGAATTATATAATTGAGCTGCTAAAAACGGCTCAAGTTATTATTGTTGACAAAAGGGTTGTAATTCAAGTCGGAGTTGACTCGCTTTACATAAAAAATCAATTAGAAGCCACCATTAAAGAATTAAATGATTATCCAGACTACTCATTTAATAAGGATATATTAAAATTTAGTACTGATACCTATCTTAAAATACTTAGTAAATTTTGTGATGAGCAACAGATAGAGGAGATAGAAGAAGAGATTTTAAAATTTATTAAAGAATCGCGTAATGACAATTCTTATACATCAAAATCGAAAGCAGAATTATTTAATATTTTTCTTGAAGAAGCGATTAGAGCTGCAGGAAAAGAAACGGGTAAATTAACAATTGATCTAACATTTGGTTGCTTTGATGCTGGTTCAAATTTAATTAATAATATAAGAAATCTAATATCTTAGATTCTAAGACCGAAAAACAAATCCAATCGGCCATTTTTGAGCTTATTAAAGCTAAGACCGCGATTATTATTGCCCATAGACTTTCTACTATTTTAAAAATGGACAGAATTATCGTCTTAGAAAACGGTAAAATTATTGAACAGGGCACACATCAACAATTATTAGCCAATAAAAACAAGTATTACGCCATGTGGCAGCATCAAAGTAATGATTTCTTAGCTGAATGATTGCTTACTTGTGTTGAAGAGCTTGCGCCACTTTAGGGGCATAGGTATCTACACAAGTTTCTTATCGGCGTGGAAACGATAAAAATACCGTAGGGGCGTATTGCATATGCCCAACATTGAAAGTCCCCTTTTAAAGGGCTTATTTTATAAGGGCGTATGCAATACGCCCCTACGATTTTCACCATAATGTTATCGCTCTTGCGTGGGATGGCTAACAATTATTTGTGTAGCTACCTATGGCTTTAGAGGGGGGCGAAGCTTATAGTCACGTTCTCGCATTTGCATCCAAATGTTTAGGTCGGGGATATAAACCTCGAATTGCATACGCCCAACATTGAAGTCCCATTTTAAAGGGCGTATGCAATACGCCCCTACGATTTTCACCACAATGTTATCGTTCTTGCGTGGGATGGCTAACAATTATTTGTGTAGCTACCTATGGCTTTAGGGGGGGACGAAGCTTATAGTCACGTTCTCGCATTTGCATCCAAATGTTTAGGTCGGGGATATAAACCTCGACCGGCATAGGTTGATAATCTCCGAGGCTAAGCGTATATCGATAATCTTAAAGCGTGTTATTATTTTGAAAACTTTTTAATATTGAGAATTGCTGTTATGACCACTATCACTTTTGACACCCTACATCTAGTTGATAAGCTCAGAGCTGCTGGAATTTCACAAGATCAAGCCGAGGCATTTATTCGTGTTGTTGCTGAAGCGCAAGATGAGCTAGTCACTAAGGATTATTTAAAGTCATCTTTAGATGACGCCATCAATCCAATAAAGACAGACCTTGCTGTTTTGAAGTGGATGATGGGAATTATCATTGCTGGCGTTATGTCTATCGTCATTAAGATATTTATCTCATAGTGTCGCCAAAGAAGCTTTAAAAGTCATTAATACCAAGCTGCTTACCTTGCAAGGAATTATTGCTTGTATAGATACCTATGGCTTAAGGGCATAGGTATCTACACAAGTTTCTTATCGGCGTGGAAACGATAAAAATACCGTAGGGGCGTATTGCATACGCCCAACATTGAAAGTCCCATTTTATAGGGCTTATTTTATAAGGGCGTATGCAATACGCCCCTACGATCTTCACCACAATGTTATCGTTCTTGCATGGGAAGGCTAACAATTATTTGTGTAGCTACCTATGGCTAAAGAGGAGGGCATGAAAATAATACTTTCACGGTCTATATCACTCTATCCATATATGCTTCGACTATATGATATTAGCGATTTAAATCAGCTGTTGTGTATGGGTTATGCAATTGTAGTTGCTCTCATCACTTGATAATGATTTTATCAATACACTGTAATAAAAAATATAAGTCTATTGTAATAAATAACTTACATTATTATCTATTAATGTTTTCAAAAATGAGCTATGTTTTTAACGGTACTGAAAATATAGTTTGTTTAGTTATTTTCTTTGTGTAATACTTAAAAAACTTAGATTTATTGCTAGATATTTTTTAAGCTTATTTCCTTTTAGTGCCACGATTTGAATGAGTTTTGTGACTGCTATCTTATTAGTTGTTTGGCTCTTGCCTCGCGCCATGTTTATTGCGACTGGGTTTGATGACCTAGGTGGCAGATTTAATTGCATAGCTTGTCAACTTTTCAACCTAACGTATGTTATTGGGCGGTAGTAGCATCAACTTTGTTTGCTATACCTGAGCTTTGTCACCTTAGTCGCTTAGTTTCTATTACAATTTAAGCAGTTACAAGCCAAGTTGACTAGGTTGGTGTCCGAGTACAGCGAATCGGAAGACAAATAGGCTGGATTGGTGTTCGAGTAGGGTGAATCGGAAGACAAATAGGCTGGATTGGTGTTCGAGTAGGGTGAATCGGAAGACAAATTGACTGGATTGGTATCCGAGTACAGCGAATCGGAAGACAAATAGGCTGGATTGGTGTCCGAATACGGTGACTAGGAAGACAAATAGGCTGAGTTGGTCTCCAAGTACAGGGAGTCGGAAGACAATTCGACTGAATAAGGCGCCTAGATCAAAAATCAGACTTAATCGGTAAAACAAGCTTTTAGCTTGCAGCAAGAACTTATCAAGTGACTATAGGGTATGGCCACTTTGAGTAATATCTCTATCAATCACCCTTAACTTAATAGGTCAATATCATGAAAAAAATCACTGTAGTTTTAGACTTTATCCCTTATGCAGTTTCGGAAAAAGTGACTTTTTGTCGCAATGTAAATGACAAACTCTTCGGCAATGCACTTTATCCTGCGCCTGATGTGACTTTAGTTGATGCAAAAGCGGCTGTCGATGCTTTAGAAACTGCAATTTTGGCGGCTAAAGATGGTGGGCATACGGCTATTTCGGCGATGCATGATGCAGAAAAACGAGTCAATGATATTTATAGAAAATTAGCCAACTATGTAGATCGCACCGCCGCAGGTGATGAGACTAGTATATTAAGCAGTGGCTTTCATATTTCTAAACAACCGGTTATAACACCTAAAGCTGAGTTGGCCGCTGTTGATGGGGATCATTCAGGTAGTGTTAGATTAGTGGCTAAAGCTTTATTGGGAGCCGTAGCCTATCTTTGGCAAATGGCTATTGACGACGGAACAGGAGCGGGACTCATTTGGACTGCTATCGGTAGTAGTACTCGCGCTAATTTTGAGGTGAATGATTTAGAAGTTATGAAGCGTTATAAATTTCGCTTCGCGGCTGTAACAGTTGATGGCACTACCGATTATTGCGCGCCTGTTTCAAAAATTATTGTTTAGTAAAAAAAATCCTTCCAACTCCCTCAACAAAGGCATAGGTATTTACAGAAGTTTCTTATCGGCGTGGAAACGATAAAAAACACCGTAGGGGCCGCCCAACATTGAAAGTCCAATGGTATAGAGCTTATTTTATAAGGGCGTATGCAATACGCCCCTACGATCTTCACCACAATGTTATCGTTCTCGCGTGGGAATGCTAACAATTATTTGTGTAGATACCCATGCAACAAAGGGGGGATGCAATGTCATTAAGTTAAGGATTTGTCGCCCCTACAGATTATTTGCTTTCCCCTAGTCCTTAACTTAATGACATTGGGGGGGATCTTTATCATCAAACAAAAGCCTTTTATTAAAAATAGTCGAGGTGATATGAATAAAAATTGGTATTTTTCTATGGCGCTATGTGCTATTTGGCTTATCGTCTATACACCGCTGATTCAGGCTGATAGTTTTATGCTATCAAATCCTGTCAATACAGCCTCGGTCTCGCCAACCTTAAGTTATGGCGAAAAGATTGCTGATAAAGGGCTTAATGCTTTCGCTAATTTAACAACAGCCTCACTTGAAATACCCAAAAATGTGATTAATACCATGAATCATAGTAATTTCTTTTATGGCTTGGTGGGTGGATTTTTTAAAGGCATCTTTAATATGCTAGGCAGAACGGGATGTGGTGTTGCTGACTTAATAACTCTGCCATTACCGACTGAGCCTATCATTTCTCCAGCGTATGTATGGGATAATTTTGATAGAGATACCAGTTATGGTTCAGTGATGCGCTTAGATAAGGCTTCTAAATAGTAACCTTATCCTGATATCAACATGTAAATCTCTATTTTTAGAATGCTAAGGGCTATCGACTCACATCTTAAAGCATAGGAGACTGTGAAAGTATTCTTTTTATTCCCCTCTTTAGCAAAGAGGGGTTAGGGGAGATTTGATCCATTAAAAAATTATTATTAAATATCAATAACCTATGGCTTAATAGAGTCCCCCTCGATTCCCCTTTTACAAAGGGGGAGGCTAAAATCATAATACTTTCACAGTCGCATAGCTATATTCACAAGTAAGTTCGCATTATCTGTACATTTTACAACGTAGGGACAGGTCGCGACCTGCTCCTATATTACGATTGGCCTCTAGGTTATCGATATCAACTTATTTAACTCGTAAAAAGCAATCTGTAGGCTGTAATAGCAACACTATTTTTAAGAGGCTTTTCTAAGTTCGCCCATGCCGTTAGGCTTTTTGACGATTTGTAATTGAGCTTTAATACGTTTTTGTACGGCTTCTACATGAGAAATGACACCGACAGTTTTGCCATGAGTCTGTAAGCTTTCTAAAGTGCTAATAACGGTATAAAGTGCATCAGCATCCAGATTGCCAAAGCCTTCGTCAAGAAATAAAGACTCGACTGAACGGCCGTTATTAGCTAACTCAGAAAGTCCGAGCGCTAAAGCTAGACTGATTATGAAGCTTTCTCCACCCGATAAGGACTTAGGTAATCGGCGATTATTAGCTTGATAAGTATCTTCAATTTCTAAGGCTAAGCCTAGATCGCTATGACCTTTGCGTAAATAATACCGACCGCTGATTTTTTCTAATAAAGCATTGGTTTGCGATAATAGTTGGTCAGCCATGGTTTGTTGAACGCGACGTCTAAAGGCCATGCCACTACTTTCCGTAGCGAATAAAGCAACTTCTGCAAAATAGGGTTTAGAAATAGCGGTTTGTTGATTCAATTGCAATGTTAGCGATTCATAGTGTTGTTGTAAGCCTTGTTGATCATTAAGCTGTTTCTCTAGGTGCTGAACTTCCATTTCAGTGATTGCTATTTTTTCATTAATGCTTTTTAGTTGAACGTCTAAATCTACCAAGTTTAATGATAAATCTATGTTAGCAAGGTCAGTCGCTAGTTGCTTTTGATTATCTGCTAGGGTTCTATTAAGGACTTCAATATGTTGCTCTAATGCAGCTTTGCTATGTTCAAGATCCGCTTGCTGAGCTATTGTCCTCAATAAGTCACTCACTTCTTGAACGCTAGTAAAGGCTGTCTTGGCTAATTTTTCTTGTAGGTGTCGCTGTAAGTCTGAAATTTCTTGAGCAAGATTTTCCAACGCTAGTTCTTTATCGGCGATTAATTTTTGTTTTTCGATTAAGGCTAAATGAAGAGCGATATGCTCTTCTTTTTTCAGTTGATCATTGTAGATAGTGACTAATTCATTGCAGCGCAAAATTTCTGCTTGGCAGGCAGTTTGCTGAGTTTCTAATGTGGCTAATTCTTCAATTAAGCTTTTATGGCGGAAAGCATAGCCATGATAATCTTGTCTTCGGGCATTAAGTTTATCGAATAAGACATCTTCTTGACCATAGTTAGGCATTTTTTCGCCGAGTAAGGTCAGTTGAGTGAGTATCTTGTCAGCTAGTTGTTTCTCTTGCTGCTCAAAAGCGCTGAGCTCTGTGCTGATATCTATTTGTTCTTGAGTTAAGCCTTCATTACTTGAACCGAGTTGCTCAATACTGATTTGTAATTGCTCAATAGTCGCTGTACATGTGACGAGTTGAGCCTTAGATTTTTTAAGTTCGGCTTGTTTGTTGCGATAGCGTTTGATAAAGAGAGCGGTGTTAGCAAGTTCGTCGTTTTCTTTTTGTATGAGCTCCTGCATTAAAGATAACTTAGTAATATCAAGATCAGGGCTGGCCACGTTAAGACGATTACATAAGTTTAACCATTCAGCTCTAATTTGTTGGCGTAGTGTATTTCGAGCAGAATTTCTTTCTATTTGTTTTTGGGCAATGTTGATACGGCTATCAGCAGTACTTATTTTTTCTGTTAAAGCCCGAACTTTAGCTTTTTGGTCAATTAAGGCTTGTTTAGAGCTGCTGGGTGTGGGTGGAAACTTGGCATAAGGATGTTGTAAACCGCCACAAAGCGCACAAGGTTTGCCATCAACTAAATGGATTCGTGAGGGAGCCATTTTTTTTAACAAGGCTTCATTGACTATCGCATCTTCAAGTACTTTTTTAATGTTATCTTCACGTAACATTTCAAGTCTTAAGCGTTCAAGTTCTATAGTCAAGACTTCAATGTCAAAATCGGGTTGTTCTCTGGCTTTAAATAACGAGAAAAACCCACCGCCTGCTGCTAGTTTTTGATGTCTTTGAGCTAATTTATATAGTTGTTGTAAGTCTTTAACGCGCTCTTGTTGTTCTAAACGAACTGCATCAAGGTCATCGGTACTATGGCCTTGGGCTAGATCAAGCAATTCTTGCTCATCTAAGGGTATTTTTTCAGTGAGTTCGGCTTGTTTTTGAAGTTCGACGGCTAGAGAATTGGTGTTGTTTTTGTAAGTTGTTAGGGCTTTTTTTGAATGCTTACCAAATGACGTTTGTTTTTTGGTGGTTTGTTGTAAATCTGCGCGACACTTTTTTAATACGCCTAATTCAGGTAAGTCAGTCAACAAGCTTTCATCAAGGGCATGATCTTGTAGCCATTGTGCTAATTGGCTCAGTGTTGCCTGTTTATCGCCGTACTGTTCGGATAAAGATTGCCGTTGCGTGGTTTCGGTTTGAATACTTAACTCGGTTTGGCTTAATTGAGCCTTAATATTATCTAAAGTCTGCTGTTGATCATTTAATGATTTTTGAGCTAATGATTCAGGTACGGCCTGTTCAGGACCTAGTCGGGTTTTAAGTTGGCTAAGTTCGACTTGAAAATCCTTTAATGTCGCTTGCTTTTCTTGTATGAGCTGTTCTTTTTCGGCAATAGCATTAATGTCGTCTTTAAAGGCTAAGGCATCTTTACCCGCGCTGAGTTTGCTAAGCTTGAGTTGTAGATTTTCAAGTTGAGTTTGAGCGGTTTTAAGTTCATTTTCTTGATCGCTAATGCTTTTTTGTAAGCTAGTGATGGCCTTCAATTGCCCACGCTGCTGCTTTGTATGCTGCTGATCTTCTCGTAATTCGTTTAACTGCTCATTAAAATCATTCAAATCCTGTTCACAAGCCTCTTGTTTCTCAGGATCCATAAAAGCAATGCTATCTAGCTCTTGTTTTAGATGGTCTAATATTTTTTGTGATTTTTCAGCCTTATTAAATAAGTCTTTTTTATAATCATCATAAATGTCGCTGCCGATGATTTTTTCTAATATATCCATGCGCTCATTGTCTAGCGCATTTAGAAAAGCAGAAAAATCACCTTGCGCCAATAAAATTGAACGCGTGAAGCTACGAAAATTCATGCCGGTGATTTCGGCTATTTGATTGCAAACTTGTTGTGGGGATTGGGCTAATACTTCGCCATCAGAGCTACGATACAAACTCATTTCTATAGGAAGTAAAGCTTGTTTTGCATCATCTTCTGCCCGCCTAGCTGACCAACTAGAGCGATATTTTTCACCGTCTAGGGAAAATTCAATCGCAGCAAAACAGTCACCGGTCTGTTGAGTCATCACATGTTCAGCCGGGCGATTAAACCGAAAGGTCTCACCATATAAACCCAAAGTAATGACATCTAAGATACTCGATTTTCCTGAGCCATTGGGCCCTGTAATCGCAAAAACACCGGTGTCGGTGAAAGGAGCAGCTTCAAAATCGACGCTATGCTCGCCTTCCAGTGAATTGATGTTTTTGAAATTGATGTTGAGTATCTTCATAAGTTAGGGGCTGTTTCGATGCTGTGACTTTGTGAACACTTTTCATGAGCTTACATAATACACTATGCGCTTGTTTGAGAAAATACACCGTAAAAAATCGACATGAACTAAAACGACTAGTAAATAGACTCGATGTAGCAAGGCGGGATCGAGCCTATTTATTGGCATATATTATAAAAAGATAGGCAATTTTTATTATACGGTGCAATACGCTTTGCTATTGACACCCTACAATATCCTTAAGGCAAATCAATTAGCTTTAAGCCGGGTGGCAATGCTTCACCAAAAATTAACTGCTCTTCTTTTTCGTCTAACTGTTTAACTTGTTCTAGCATGTCTATCCAAGAGGCGGGTGCTTTGCTTAGTTTGAGTTTAGCGATGATTTGTTCGCGTAGTGTGTCATCAATATCACGCACTCTATCTCCACTTAAGCGAGCAATGAGGGTTGCCGCGAAGCCTGCTTGCGGTATTTTTTTCCAATCGACAGCTAGCATTTGAGTTAACCAGTCTGCGACTTTGTCGGCGGGAATTACATTATGGCTGCTGCCATGAAAAGGTTGTCTGGCTCCAATGCGCCCAACTGCCCACCACGTTTGGTTAGGCTCGCCAGCTTTTTGTAAGCGCTTTAATAACCATTCGCCCAGTTGAATTTTTTTATCGATGGGTAAGCGTTCTAAAACGCCAGCAAGACGTACCATGTCATCATAGCCACGGTTTTTTATAAGTTTGGCGACACCTGCTTGTCTGGCAGCAGCAGGGTTGATAAATTTAGAGATGTCTGCAAATAGCTGTTCTTGGGCTGCACTTGACAAGCCCCCTGCAATGCGTCTCCAGAGTGTCCACCATTCTGTCCAATTTTGAGTGTCATTAACAAATTGGATGCTTTGACTGTAAGTTTTCCAAAGTTGTTCTACTCGCCAGTCATCGAGTGGATAGCCAAAGCCAGGGCGTAAGCAAAAACCGGCTAGACTTAACCAGACGCGTTCGTGACTTTCTGAACGTCTACGATATTTTGAGCCTTCTAGTAAGTTTGCAAATAATGCTCTGAGTAAGGGCGTGTTCCATTCTGTACGTGCGCAGCCTAGTTGTTTTTCTAAATCAGCACGTAGATTTTTGACGGCTTTGGGATCTATATCTTTAGATTTTGAGCCGAAAATGCTTTGTAGGCTGGCAACGGCAGCATCAAATTGGGGAGGTAGGCTGGTATCTTGAGGTAAATTTGATCGGCCTTGTTTGCGGATTTGAAATTCTACATTCCAGCGTTGATCATTGTTATTGATTGCAACACATTGTATTTTAAGGGTACCAACTTCTGTTTGAGTGACTGCTAATTGTACAATCACCTCGGTATCCTGAGTGTTGCTGTCGCCCTCAAGCGCTACAGCCAGTGGCGGCAAGGAATGAAATAAATCATTGATCTCAGTCACATCTCCGGCTTTAAAGATTGCATCACTGCTGATAGAAGCAAGATGAAAACGGACAGGCATACCTAAGCGCAAGGCAAAATGCCGATCTTTTAAGATAACTTCTTCGCCTTCTTCACTGCCTCTAGGTAATATGCAAATACCTTGTTGAGTCGCGTTGTGCTCGGTATCAATGATTAAAAAATAACTGCGTGCGCTACCACCACCAATTTTGAGTTGTTTATCACGCCTAGCCATTGCATAACTTACGGCACCGAAAGCGACGGCTAGTTCAGGATGTTTATTTTCCAGTAAAACCGGTGGTTTGGTACTCCAAGAGTTCAGTAACTGTATTAGGCGTTGGGTAATAGGTTGGCTACGAAATACACCGCCGTTAAGGAGTAAGGCGTCCGGTACTCTGCCTTCACCTTTTAAGGCGTCATTGGCGGCTGCGGCATGCAGCTTTAAAAACGCGGCGATATGTTTGCTGACGGCTGGTTCTGCTGCATAAGGCAGGCCAAATTCAACAACGCCACTACGCTTACGGTCGGGTAGGTCGTCTAATCCAGATAAGGGGAAAAAGCCATCTAAGGCAATGCTTCTGACTTCGTCTCGTGTTAATACGACCGAACGGGAGCCGCCTATGAGTTTGGAACCTCCACCTAGTAAGGTTACGGTCATTTGCTCTGGAGCATCTTCAGCGAGTAATCGTTCTTTGGCGCAACGACATTGCTCTAGTAACTGTGATAAATCAGCCGCTGATAAGCGTTGCTCACCATTAATTAAGCGCTGTTCTGCTAAATGCGCTAAGGCTAAATCAATATTATCGCCGCCCAGCATTAAATGATCGCCAACACCAATGCGCGTTAGTTTGGGTTCATCTATGCCAGATTCTACTTTAATCAGTGTTAAATCAGTAGTGCCACCGCCTACATCGCAAACCAATAATAAATGGACTTGGGCTAAAGCTTGATTGATAGTGTTGCTATTGCGTTTTAGCCAGTCATAACAAACGGCTTGCGGTTCTTCTAATAAGCGAACTTGCTTAAGACCCGCCATGCGAGCGGCTTCCAGTGTTAATGACCTAGCAGATTCATCAAAAGAAGCAGGTACCGTAATGACTAGAGTTTGTTGCTCTAAAGGTGCATTGGGAAATTGATGGCCCCAAACAGTACGGATATGAGCTAAATAACTGGCGCTAGCGGCGATAGGTGAGACCTTGCTAACATCATCAGCGCTGCCCCAGGGTAAAATGTCGGCACTGTGATCGATAGACGGGTGTGATAACCAGCTCTTAGCGCTAGTCACAAAACGACCTTTGCTTTTCGCACCTAATAACCGTGCAGCTAGCCCAATGATGGGCGTTTCGCCGACTATTTCTGTTTCTTGATGGTAGCTCGGAAAGGCTATGTCAGCGGCTGATAGTTCTCCAGCGGCTGGATGGTAGCGCACAGACGGTAGTAAGGGTTGAGCAGAGACTTCGCCTAAGGCGATTAGTTGTTCAATGTGAAATAAATGGATATCCGTTGTTGACTTTTCAGTGCTGGCATAAGCGACTACGGTATGGGTGGTGCCTAAGTCGATACCGACTAAATATTGAGGAGCTTGATTTTTCACGATTTAGAGTTATGTTTAAGTCATTAAATTGGCTTAGTCGATAACCTCATCGCTAAGTCGATGCCGACTATAATCTCAAAACCACAAGCATAGGTAAAGCTTAGTGTTACTTTATAACGAACTAGCTTGTGAATGTTTGATTTTGCTCTTTGGAGGGCTGACATCAAGGTAAGAAGCAATAACAAACTAAAAGTTTTTATAGGATTTCCTATAGAGGCATCGGTATCTACACAAGTTTCTTATCTGCGTGAAAACGAAAAAAAACACCCTAGGGGCGTATTGCATACGCCGAACATTGAAAGTTCAATTTTATAGGGCATATTTTATTAGGGCGTATGCAATACGCCCCTACGATTTTCACCACCCTATAATGATGCTTTTAACGTTCATAAAAGACTTAAGTAAACTATTGCGTTAAAATAGAAAAAATTAATAAATAATCCGCTTTGGCGGCGTCTCATTCTCAACCGAATGTTTTCTGAGGAAGTTTGTATGCGTAAGAAATTTATTACCTATGTCGGTGCTACTGCACTGCTCTTGATAAACATAGGAAGTCAGGCTGCTACTGACTTGCCTCCTTCAATCAAGGTTGATGCTGGGCCGATAGAAGAAGTTTGTTCAGAATTTACAGATCCCGCTTGGCGTAAAGCACAATCAATTGATGGTGTCGCCATACAAGAATCTAAGCTTTGTAATCCAGATAATCCAGCAGATATTGCCGCTTTTGTTAAAGGCACCAATGGTATTTCTATGGATACCTTAATGCAAACGCAATTGGCAGCCGATGCGGTAACTGTATCCGACGATATCGACGGTGATGGCGATCCAGATAAAATTGTTATCAAGTTAGAAGTTGTGGAACTTAATGGTCATACCCCTGACATGAAAGATCCGACCACGACCTATGATATTGCTCCAGGCATACAGCCGACTTTTTGGGTTTATGCGCCTAAAACTCGTGATATGTCGACTAAAAGTTTATATGAGCTGGAAGCTAATCCGATGTTACGGGTACCGTCCCCGGTTATTCGTGTTGAGCAAGATGATGTGGTTTGGATCATTTTAGAAAATACCCATTATCTGCCGCATTCTATTCATTTGCATGGTATTGATCATCCTTTTATGAATCACGGCGGGGCTGGTAATGATGGCGTCGCACAAACCAGTAATATGGATACCATGCCTGGCGAAAGTAAAACTTATGTTATTAAGCCTAGGCAGCCTGGCACCATGTATTATCATTGCCATGTTCAGCCACACACTCATATTCCTATGGGTTTGCAAGGGATTTTCGTCGTTGAAGAAAATCGTCCTAATAATTGGGTGCAAACTTTAAACGTAGGTGCAGGTCAAGTTCGTCATCCGTCTGTGGCTGTGCTGGAAAAATATGCCAGAGAATATGATTTGCATTATCAGTCTGCTGATAAAGAATTACATGAGCTAGTAGCACGATCAGCCAATGATCCGCGTTTGGTTGCCAAACACATGAATACTGAATACAACATCACTAATGCCACTGATGATTATTTCATGCTTAATGGTCGATCTTTTCCTTATACTTTAAGGGAGTCTTTGATACACATGGAAGAAAATCAAGAGGTTAAGCTTCGTGTTTTAAATGGTCATACCGAATCATTAGCAATGCACATTCATGGTCATAAACCGACTATTACTCATTATGATGGCGTTGATAATGGCCCAGGTTCTTACATACAGCGTGATGTCCATGGCATGGTTCCTGCTCAACGTATTGATCTATCATTAAGCGGTGTTGATGATGGTTTAAATAGTTTTGGTCAAGGTATCTGGATGTTTCATGATCACGTTGAGAAATCATTTACTACCGATGGTCATGGCGAAGGCGGTGATATTAGTTTAGTGGTTTACAAAGGCTTTGTAGATGATAAAGGTATTCCTTCAGCACATGGAATGAGTTTGGCTCCCTACTTTTCCAAGTCTTTATGGAAGGGTAAGTACCCGATTTGGCAAGATTATGATACCTGGGGTAGTTTAGGTTTGCCCGATTTAAAAGCCGAATTCAAGCCCTCTAAAGTTGCTGTGCAAGCGGCGCCTGTTAAGCCATCAGAAGCGGCTGCTGCCATTGTTGCCCAGCAACAAGCGCCCTCGGCATTCTCTCGCTTATTTGATGGCTTAATATTAGGTTTGATGGCTTACCTTATTGTCGTTAAACGAAAACCATTGCTGGATTTTGCAATGAAGTTAGTTGATCTTGTCCGTAGCAAACTGCTTAAGAAATGATTCTAAAGTTAAAGGCGGGTCATTAGGTTGTGGTGATGATTGGTAGGGGCGTATTGCATACGCCCCTACGATGCTTGTAACTTCTTATGCATTTGGGCAGGTTACAAATCAAACGGAATAACAGCTTGTTCTTTAGTATCGCCAAGTTCTCCCTCAATCACATAAAACAAATTATTATAATGGACTAGCCATTGGCAATGTTCATTGATTCTAACAGTAGCTCTTTTGGGGTTAAGGCGAATCACCTCACCAAACAGGTCGTTATTGTCTTTATCTTTAAATCCAACTTTGGCACCGACTTTTAAAGAACTTTTGGGAATGCCAACGGCATTGTGCGCCGGTTGAATATCAGCGTCTACCCCATTGAGATTCAGATAATAAAAAGGCAGGTTCCACGTTTTATTGTCTTTTACATTTCTTACCGAGCAACGGGTTTTTTGAATTTTTAAAATTACTGCATCAACTAGGCCATTTAATTGTGGCTCAAAGTAACTGATGGATTGACCAATTTTTAATTGGGCTTTAATTAGATTGTTCCGCTTTGGATTCAATAATTCTTGATGGATAGCCGCCTGTAATCGATGTAGATCAAATAATGAGGCTTGGTTTAATTCTTCAAGTATTTTGGTGTAGTTCATTGTGTGTGCTGCATTAGATAGCTAATGAAAATTGTGGGGATTGGTAAAGGTTCTTGCGCTAATAAGCTATTAATTTTGATTTAAATATAGGTAATAGGATGGCTAATCATGCAAACCTAAAGAAATCCGCTTAGTTGCCCGTACATCAACTATCTTCAATTCTTAATAAATTAGTTCATCCCCATCTACATCAGATTAAATAATTAAAAATAATTAAAGCTGACGAAATTGTAATTACATTAAACGTCAGTATCATGCCAAAAACTCTAAATCTAAAATCTTCATCTATCTGACTTAAGCCATAGGCATGTATGATTCTGCCTAGCAAAAAAGCACTGAGTAAGACATGTACTATAATTGCGTTGTACTTTAAGCTCTCAACAAACCCAACTAAAATAATTGCAATGGGTGTGTATTCAGAAAAATTTGCATGTACACGCATAGCTCTTTGCAGTAGCAAATTATTCCCATCGCCTACAGCCACTTTATTTTTTCTTCTAATGATTATGGTTTTTACGCTTAATACGACAAAGATTAAGCCTAATAATGCCGCATAAATTGGAGTAATAAAAAGTCCCATTGCATCCTCTCGATTTAAATGAAGTATAGGTTGAATTATAAATGAGACTAAGTATATTCAAAGCATGTTGCATATAATTAGCCGATTTTTAGTCAGTTAGAGTGGGCAACATTTTTCTGCCCACCACTTTTGCTTGCAAATGGTGGGCAAGCGATAAAGCTGTTTGTGCGCCCAGCATAGAAGCTAGCAAGTTGGGAGTAAGTGATAACGAACTTCAATGTGGCGCATGAGATGTTGAGGTTCGCTTTGCTACACCTCAACCTACAAGATTTATCCGCCTTACGGTCGTCGTGATTAATGTTTATTGACAGTATCAAAGCTATAAGAAATAAAACTTAACCCAACATCGCCGCCCTAACACAGCGCAATACTCCATAACTATATTGCCCATCAAACGCTTCATAAACCGGCTTAAGCGTATTTCGTTGTTCTTCAGGTAAGTTGATTAGTGCTTCTTCTATCTGTTTGATGTCCTGTTTGGGCAAGTCGATTACCTCGTCTAATTTTAGTTGGCCTTGTTCTAGTGCTTGTGAGAGATGGTTGTAAATGGTTTCTTCTTTAAAGGCTCTTTTTTGAGCGACTTGAGCTACGTTGTAACCTAACCTAAATAATTCTAATGTTTCTGTTACGGTATCGGCTATCGTATTATTGTTACTAGCATGGTTGTTGATTACGGCTAAAAATTCATCACCGTATAGTTCCAGTTTACGTTCACCGACTCCTGATATTAAGGCTAGTTGTTGACGGTTGGCTGGTTTGGTTTCAAGCATAGCCATTAGCGTTGCATCATGAAAAATAACATAAGGCGGTAAATCTTGCTTGTCTGCAATTTCTCGGCGTTTGGCGCGAAGGGCATCCCAAAGTTCGGTGTTGCTGGTGACGCGCGTAGACCCTGTTGATGTTTTTTTACCTAATTTACTTTTCTCAGGTTTGATATCTTTACGTAATATCAGTTGTTGTTCGCCACGCAATATTGGGCGGCAACTATCGGTTAATTGTAGTATGCCAAAATGTTCAAAATTGACAGCGACCAAGCCTCTAGCGACTAGTTGTCTAAATACAGAAGACCATTGTTGCTCATCAAGGTCTTTGCCGATACCAAAAGTAGATTGTTTATCATGGGCGGCATTAATGATTCGTTCGGTGGTTTTACCTTGTAAAACTTCAATGAGATAACCTACCCCAAATCGTTGGCCAGTCCGGTAGATGCACGATAATGCTTGTTGTGCGGCTAAGCTGCCATCCCAAGTCTCTACGGTTTCTAAGCAGGTGTCGCAATTATTACAAGGTTGTTCAAGATGATCGCCGAAATACTCTAGTAAGGCTTGTCTGCGACAATGGACTTGTTCGCAGAGTGCTAGCATAGCGTCAAGTTTATGCAGTTCTAAGCGTTTATGAGCTGCATCAGCGTTAGAAGTTGCTAGCATACGCCTTAGGGTAATCACATCTGGTAAACCATAAGCCATCCAAGCATCGGCAGGTAAGCCATCTCGGCCTGCTCTGCCGGTTTCTTGATAATAAGCCTCGACACTTTTAGGTAAATCAAGATGCGCTACAAAGCGCACGTTGGGCTTATCGATACCCATACCAAAAGCAATGGTTGCGACTATGACTAAGCTGTCTTCCATTAGAAAGCGATGTTGATGCAAAGCCCGTGAGTCACTTTGCATGCCCGCATGATATGCCAAGGCTTTAATGCCTTTTGATCGAAGCCACTCTGCAGTTTCATCGACTTTTTTACGAGATAAGCAATAAACGATACCAGAATCTCCATTATGTTCAGTTTGAATGAAGTTGATTAGCTGCTGTCTGGCATTTTGTTTCTGAACGATACGATAACGAATGTTAGGGCGGTCAAAACCGTTAAGATAAAGTGGAGCTTGCTCTAGTTGTAGGCGTTGAATAATTTCTTGGCGGGTCTTTTCGTCCGCGGTCGCCGTTAAAGCGATGCGAGGAATATTAGGAAATTGTTCATGCAGCATCGATAGTTGTAAATAATCGACTCTAAAATCATGTCCCCATTGAGATACGCAATGAGCCTCATCAATGGCAAACAGGGCTATTTGTATGCGCGAAAATAAGGCTGCGGTGCGTGTTGCGGTTAATCTTTCTGGGGCGATATACAGTAAATCAAGCTCATTATTAAGGAGTTGTCGTTCTATTTCTCTAGTTGCTTCTGATGATAAAGTGGAGTTTAAGAAAGCGGCTTTAACGCCCAACTGTAATAAGGCACTGACTTGATCTTGCATTAAGGCAATGAGCGGAGAAATGACAATGCCTACGCCCGGACGTATTAATGATGGGATTTGATAGCATAATGATTTGCCCCCACCGGTTGGCATTAATACTAGAGCATCTTGCCCCTTTATGAGCTGTTGAATAATCTCCAGTTGTTGGCCACGGAAACTATCATAACCAAAAACAGCCTTAAGTATTTCTAGGGGCTTCTTGTCCACTACGAGTGCCTCACTACGATAATATTTCTTCAATGAGGTAAACCCTCTATAATACGGCGATTATACAGGACAGCAGTAAATACTAGCCCACTCTATGACTCAATTTAACAATCAGCTTATGCCTCGCCTAGAAAAAGTTCTGGCTAATGACCCTCAGGCCCTGCTCTGTGGCGGTCTTAAAGGCATAGAAAAAGAAAGTCTACGTATTGCTAATAATGGTTTGATTTCTCAAGCACCCCATCCTTTAGCTTTAGGTTCTGCCTTAACGCATCCGACTATAACCACCGATTATTCAGAAGCGTTGATCGAATTGATTACGCCTGCTTTTTCGGATATTCAAGATACCTTGCTCACTTTGCATCAGGTTCATCAGTATGTTTATGAACATTTAGATGATGAAATACTGTTAAATGCCAGTATGCCTTGTGGCATTGACGGTGATGAAAGTATACCAATTGCTGAATATGGCCCTTCGAATATAGGACGTATGAAGCATGTTTATCGACACGGTCTATGGCATCGCTATGGTAGAACCATGCAAGCGATTGCAGGTATTCATTTTAATTACTCTGTGCCCCAATCCTTGTTAATTGAGTTACATCGACAAGAGTCTAGTCAACTTAGCTTAGAAGCGTTTACCTCAGAAGCTTACTTTGGTTTAATCAGGAATTTTCAGCGTTTAGGTTGGTTAATCCTGTATTTGTTTGGCGCGTCGCCAGCCATCTGTAAAAACTTCTTTAAAAGTCGCCCAGAACTAATGCGACAATTTGAAGAATTTGATAAAGGTACGCTTTATCATCCTTATGCTACGTCATTGCGTATGAGTGATATCGGTTATAAAAGTAAAAACCAAGCTAATCTAAAAATTGATTACAACTCATTGTCGGGCTATGTTAAGAGCTTGGGTGATGCTATCGCTACACCTTATCCAGAGTATGAAAAAATCGGTGTCGTGGTGCAGGGTGAATATCGCCAGCTTAATAGTAATATCTTACAGATTGAAAATGAGTTTTATAGCACCATTCGTCCTAAGCAAATCATTAATTCTGGTGAAAAGCCAACCTTAGCGCTAAGTCGTCGAGGCGTGCGTTATATTGAAATGCGTTCTTTGGATTTAGATTTATTTAACCCTATCGGCATAGACATAGGCAAAGCTCGATTTATTGAGGCGCTGTTATTGACCTGTTTACTCAAAGACAGTCCTTATAATTCAGATCAAGATCATCAGGTCAATAATGCTAATCAGTTGGCGGTCGCTAATGAGGGTAGAAAGCCAGGACTGCAATTGCAAAGAGCTGATCAGACTATTGGCTTGCAGGATTGGGCGACGGAAATTTTAGAGTCTATGCGCCCAGTTTGTAATATTCTCGATAAAGATATTGTTGATAAGCCTTATAGTGCCGCTTTAGATGAGCAGATGGCATTAGTTATCGATCCACAAAAAACGGCTTCAGCACGAATATTAGAAGGCATGACCCAAACCTACCAACCTTTTAGCCGCTTTGCTTTAACTAAGTCGAAGGAGCATGAGCAGTATTTTAAACAAAATAAGTTAGATAAAACCCTATCTGATCAGTTTGACGACATAGCAAAGGCTTCTGTTATTAAGCAGCAGGATATAGAAAATCAGCCACAAATTCCTTTTGATGATTTCTTGGCGCAATATTTTGCACAGCACTAAAATCTAAGCGGGTTAATAGACCCTTAGCTCTCCATTAATTTAAAACAAATACATTCATGACTTCTTTCAATATACAGTTGTTGCAAACTGAATTAGCAGATAAAAATCCTCGCACTATTTTAAAAAAAGCCTTAGAACAATTCGATAATATCGCTATTTCGTTTAGCGGTGCAGAAGATGTGGTGCTGATTGATATGGCTTTAAAAATCAGTAAAAACGTATCGGTATTTTCTTTAGATACTGGACGCTTGCATCCAGAAACTTATCGCTATCTAGAAAAAGTACGTAAGCATTATCAAATAGACATAGAATTATTAACACCAGATAGAGAGGTATTGGACAATTTTGTAAAAGAAAAAGGTTTGTTTAGCTTCTATGAAGAAGGTCATCAACAATGTTGTGGTATTCGTAAAGTCGAGCCTTTAAAACGTAAGCTAGCACAACTTGACGCTTGGATTACTGGTCAGCGTAAAGATCAAAGTTTGGATACACGACAAGAGATTCCTGAAGTACAAATAGACGCTGCATTTTCTGTTAATGATCGAGCACTCGTTAAATTTAATCCTTTATTAAACTGGAGCTCGGCTCAAGTATGGGATTATATTGAAGCCTACCAAGTGCCTTATAACGAATTGCATGAAAAAGGTTATATCAGTATAGGCTGTGAGCCTTGTACTCGTGCTGTATTGCCTAATCAGCATGAAAGAGTCGGGCGATGGTGGTGGGAGTCGGGTTCTAAAAAAGAGTGTGGCTTACATGCTGCAAACATAAAAGATTAGCAAAATGATTCAAGAAACCATAGTGACCACGCAGAATAATTTAGGCGTGACGCATATTGCACCGATGGGTGTGCATATCGAGGGTGATGATTTCATTATCTTGCCATTTAAGCCCTCAACGACTCTTGATAATCTACTTGAAACCAAAGTGGCGGTACTTAATTACACTGATGATGTCCGTATTTTCGCAGGTTGCTTAACAGGACGGCGTGATTGGCCTAGTACTCAGGCAGAACAAATCAAAGGACAGGTTTTAGCTTGTGCATTGTCTCATGCGGAACTTGAAGTCATCAAAATAGAAGATGATAGTGTTCGCCCTCGCATAATCTGTAAAGCAATACATAGTGTCAATCATGCACCTTTTAAAGGCTACAATCGTGCGCAACATTCGGTTTTAGAAGCGGCTATATTAATTAGTCGAATAGAATGGCTGCCGATAGATAAAATAGACACTGAGATTGATTATTTACGCATAGCGGTAGAAAAAACAGCCGGGCCAAAAGAATGGGAAGCATGGGAATGGTTGATGGCAAAAATAGCCCAACATAAAGTAGGAAGTTTGGCATGACAGGTATGTTGGCTAGTGTAAATAGCGTTGATGAAGCCTTGCTGGTATTAAGCGCCGAGGTTAATATTATTGATCTTAAGCAACCGGCCTTAGGTGCTTTAGGTGCCTTAGACTTGGATGATATTAAACAAATAGTTGCAGTCATTGCTGGGCGTAGACCCGTTAGTGCAACCATTGGTGATTTACCTATGCAGCCTGAAATTGTTTTTAATGCCGTGCACACAATGGCCGAAACCGGTGTGGATTATATAAAAATTGGTTTTTTTCCGGGTGATGATTGGCTGGGAACGCTCAAAAAACTAAGTACATTAGTGCCACAAAAACAGGCACTCATTGCTGTGTTATTCGCCGATACTCAGCCCGATTTAACTATTCTGGCAACGCTAAAAGCATCGGGCTTTGTTGGTGTAATGCTGGATACCATGGACAAACAACAAGGTTCATTAACACAAGTGCTGGCGGCAGAGCAGATTGCAACATTTGTGTCTCAAGCGAAAGAGCTACAATTGCTGTGTGGATTGGCTGGTTCCTTGAGATTAAGAGACATACCTGAACTCATTGCTTATCATCCTGACTATCTAGGTTTTAGAGGCGCATTGTGTCAGGAACATAATAGAGTAGGGCAATTAAATGTGCAGGCTGTTAGCGCCATTAAAGAAGTTATGCAGGCTGCAAGTATATCGTAAATAATAGAGCGCTATTAAATAGACGATTTAATTCTGCTCAAAAGAAGGTATCGCGTATAATTTTCTCAATTGCAACTTTTTAAAAGATTCAGACCATGTCAATTAGCCTAAGAAAAATCACTCATCAAGTTTTAGTCGGCGATGTTAAAGTCGGTGGCGGCGCTCCTATCGTTGTCCAGTCTATGACCAATACAGATACTGCTAATGTATCTGCTACGGTCAATCAAATTATCGAACTCGCGACTGCGGGCTCTGAACTGGTTCGAATTACGGTCAATTCAGAAGAGGCGGCTAAAGCAGTTGCAGAGATTAAAAATAAATTAAATCAGCAAGGTTGCACAGTCCCGATAGTTGGGGACTTTCATTTTAATGGCCATAAATTATTAGAGAAATACCCAGATTGTGCGGCGGCTTTAGATAAATATCGTATTAATCCAGGTAACGTAGGTCGTGGCAAGAGTCGTGATCCGCAATTTCAGCAAATGATAGAATTTGCTTGCCAATATGATAAGCCAGTTCGTATTGGTGTTAATGGTGGTAGTTTAGATCAAGCGGTATTAACTCGACTTTTAGATGACAATAGATTGTTGCAACATCCCGAATCTTTACCTGCGATTACTCGTAAAGCTATCGTTTTATCGGCTTTAGAAAGTGCCGCTAAAGCTGAAGAAATTGGTTTAGCTAAAAACAAAATTATACTTTCATGCAAAATCAGTAACGTACAAGAGCTGATTAATATTTATCAAGACTTATCTAGTCGCTGTGATTACGCTTTGCATTTGGGCTTAACTGAAGCTGGTATGGGCTCTAAAGGTATTGTTTCATCAGCTGCGGCATTATCAGTACTGATGCAACAAGGCATCGGTGACACTATCCGAATTTCTTTAACGCCAGAGCCAGGCGCGTCCAGAACTCAAGAAGTCATCGTGGGTCAAGAAATACTTCAAACTATGGGCTTTCGTTCATTTACACCGATGGTTATTTCTTGTCCGGGTTGTGGTCGTACTACCAGTGATTATTTTCAAAAACTAGCGATGGATATTCAAACCTATCTACGCGATCAAATGCCAATTTGGCGCAACCAGTATCCTGGTGTTGAAGCCATGGAAATTGCAGTGATGGGCTGTGTGGTGAATGGTCCTGGTGAAAGTAAAAGTGCAAACATTGGCATTAGTTTGCCAGGAACTGGAGAAACACCAGTTGCCCCTGTTTATGAAGATGGCGAAAAAACAGTCACCCTTAAAGGTGATAGAATTGCCGAAGAATTTCAAGAAATCGTGCAACGCTATATCGAATCGCATTACTCAGTTAAATCTTAAAATATATCGACCATATTTGTATGAGGGCTGTTTAAAATTAGCTTAAATAATTGTTTGATTAATTATGGTCACGAGAGTGACTATTTATAGGAATAGGTATGCTAAATAAAGTGACATTGATCGGTAACTTAGGTGCTGATCCTGAGGTGAAATATATGCCAACTGGCGATGCGGTTGCTAATATAACCTTGGCAACGTCCATGCGTTGGAAAGATAGGCAAACCGGTGAAAGAAAAGAATCTACTGAATGGCATCGAGTGGTATTTTTTAGGCGTTTAGCAGAAATAGCCGGTGAATATTTAAAAAAAGGCAGTCAAGTTTATATAGAAGGCCATTTGCGAACTCGTAAATGGCAAGATCAAGCGGGACTAGATCGTTATACTACAGAAATAGTGGCAGATGAAATGCACATGTTAGGTAGTCGTAGTGGCGGTACAGCCAACATGGGCGGAGATCAAGCACCTTCAGATTATTCTGCATCTTCGGCACCCAAGCCAGCTTATTCAGCTCAAGCAGCGAAGCCAGCTAATCATGCTAGTAATATGCCGCCAGCACCACCGACTTATGATGATTTTGATGACGACATACCATTTTAATTGGGTTGTAAATAGACTGCTTTATATAACGAATAATGGGGTGATATGTTTAAACGATTTTTACTAATAGGCTCTTTGTCTGTTTTTATCGCTGGGTGTTCGTCTTTTTTTGATACGCAGCCACCGGCTCCTGTTTATGGTAATGGCGCTAAGGTTTATAGTAAACCGCCGCCAAAAGTAGTCAAAGTTAAGCCTAAACCTAAAGTTGTTAAGCAGATAGAACAGCCGCCTGTAAAACAGGAGATTCCTGAAGTATTAACGACTACGCCGCTTGCTGAGCCAATACAAGCTTTGGCGCCAGTAGATGTTCCAATAGAACCTTTAATACCCATCCAGCAAGAGCAGGTCGCAGCATCTACAAAGCAAGAATCGACATTGTCTGAGCAAGACATCAATACCTTGCCCTCAGAAAATCGTGTAGAACGCCCAGTAGAAAATTCAGCTATTCCGACCCCAAAACAAGAAGTGATAGAGTCTCCTGCTGCTTCTACTTCTATGCAACAGGCTAAGTTTTCGCCCTTAGATTCTTTTGCTCCGTTGTCACCGGCTGTTAATGCTTTAGCGTCGGCTGCTAATCAAAGTTCTAAATCTGGGGATCTTGAGGCGGCAACGACCACGATTGAGCGTGCCATAAGAATAGAGCCGAGAAATGCAACTTTGTATTATAAATTAGCTGTACTAAGGTTAAAGCAGTCTAAGCCAAAGCTGGCGGAAGATTTAGCCAAAAAAGCTTTAGTGTTGGCAACTAATGATGCTGCTCTTAAAAAACATAGCTGGTTGTTAATAGCTAGAACAAGAGAGTTGTTAGGTGATTTTAATGGTAGTAAAGAAGCTAAGGCTCAATCTGATAAGTTTTAGAATGAGTAAAAGTAATGCCAAATGATTTTAAAATAAAAAATTGTCAGTCGATAAGTTCTGTAATATATTCAAATTTTATTTAACCTCTCCCTAAACTACTTATGAATTATCTTAACTTATTTCTTAATTCCACTCCCAATTCTATCATCGCATTAGTTTTTGGTGGTACTGCAGCCCTCTTGAGTATTCTTATATTCATACTTGGTCGAAAACTAGTTTCTTTTACCTTTGAGAAGGAAAGCGCTGATCTTGCTATAAAAGTGCAAACGAGTTTGCTTGGCTTTGCTGTGTTAATATTGGCGTTTTCAATAGGTGATGCACGTAGTAATTTGACGAAGGCTAACGACGCCGTAGATTTAGAAGCGTCCCAAATTAGGCATGTTGGTCAATTGCTTTTTTCTTATGGTAATGAAGAAACGATTGCTGCGCATAACGCATTAATTAATTTTGCTTCTAGCGTAGTCAATGATGAATGGCCTTTATTGTCGGAAATAACGTCAGCTGGATCGCAAAAAACAGATGCAGAGTTAAGAAATTTATTTCAGGAAATAAACAACTTAAAGCCAACTTCAAAGCACCAAGAGGCTGTCAAGGTATCTTTAGAAACTAACCTAGAAGCTTTGCATAAATCGCGTGATTCTGTAATTGATAAAGCCAATAATCAAGTGCCTGCATTATTTTGGGTGATGATTATTTCTCTAGTATTGGTTTCCATGGTATTCAATTTTCATTATAAATTGACCAAGCTTAATTGTCTGTTGATTGGCTCACACATGGCAACAGTTGGAATCGCTATTGCACTTTTGGCCATGTTAGATGCTCCTTTTCGAGGTCAAACCGCTGTATCGTCGAACGCGATTGCAAACCAAATCTCAAAACTTAATGCATCAGCGGTTGAATATGAGCTAAAAGTAAAAGAATAGAGTTCTTTATTTTTTTGTGAATCTTAAATTATCTATTTTATATGCTCCTAATAAAATAGGAGCATAGTTCATAATGAATGATTGATTTTAAAACAAGGTTTTCTGATTTTGCCTCCAATGCCGAGATTTCATTTGATTTCTTGGAGTTTGATTTTTATAGTTGCTAGTTTAGCATTAGATAAATATTTATACGTCTTTATGGTGGCTAAAGTGAAATACAAAAATATTAAAAGCCTCCCAATATCCGCTACTCAAATTCTAGTGCTCTTATTATTAATGAATCCATTATCAGTATTTGCAATGGATTTAGATCTGAAAGCTGAAGCTAGAGAAGTTAATGAATACAATAGCAATTTATTTTTAACAACCGCTCCACATACAAATACTTGGGGGCAGGGCGTTGATGTGGTTTTGGGTTCAAAATTGAAAGCGGGGGGCTTAGATAGCAATATTAATACTAATTTTAATAATAGAATGTATGAGGGTGCATCACAGCTAAATTATTTCAATCAGCTTTTTGATATGAAAAACAGCTATGTCTTTAATAAGTCCCGTGTTGGCTTTAATGCTCAATACAATATGGATACCAGTTCTGCGGCAATGGACGATCCAGATGATGAACTAGGTTTTGTTTTTCAAAGAATTCCAAGGGTATCAAGGATGATTCAGCCAAATTACACTTATCATATTTCCGATAAGACAGTAGTCAATCTAGCCTATAAATATCGAGATACCCAGTACGATAAAATCATTGAATTTGCGCCTGTGCCTTTTCCAAATGTCGTAGGTCATACAACAACTGCAGATATCAGTCATCAATTTAGCAAAGACCTACAGCTTACAGGTTCTATGTTCTATAAAGATTTTTTGCTGGTTCATGAAGCTGAGACTGATAAGCTAGTTTCTAATGGTGCTTTACAAAGTTCACCGCAGTGGACAAAAGAAATTTATACAGAAATTGCAATGCTAGGGGCAAACTATTCGTTTTCTGATACGCTGAAATTATCGGCTGCTGCCGGCTTTCAAAGTAATTCTCAGTCTTCTCAAGCCTATAATGTTTTAAGCTCAACTGGTGCAGTAGTAAGCCATATTGGTGAAAACAGAGGTAATACATTTTCAGATGTTTATTTAGCCAAATTAAGCAAACGGGTTAATTTGGTTAACGATGCTCATAGTGACATGGCATTTGAAAGTAGTCGTTCTGTTATACCAAGCCCAGGAGGTGTATTGGTAGGGTATGACAAGTATGCTGCTACTTTGGCCCACACCTTTTCACCTAAATGGTCGGCGAAAATAGGTCTAACATACGCAGATCGCTCTTATCCGGTTACCCAGAAATTAAACTCTACAGTCTTTGGTGCGCAAGCAGGCGTTACTTGGAAAATGGGGGCGGGGTTTGAATTGTCAGGAAACTATCAATATTTCCAACTTAATGATAATGCGCTAGCCGCTTCGGGTTTATTAGATATAGCAGAATCCAATGCGGTCATTTTTAACATAGGCTATGTCTTTGGAAAACACTTGAAATATTAATATCTGAAGATGTAGTTGTAGGTTGGGGTGAGGTACTAACCCCAGCATTCAATGTAACTTATTGTCGATATCGATTGTAATAAGTATTCGAAAAATCTTGCTGGGGGTCGTACATTCACCACAGTTAACGAACTTTGGAATGATTTAATACGCTTTATAAACTATTTTATCCGCTTCTGCTTGTATCTTAAGCGCCGCAGCACTTGGCGTATTTCCTGCGGCATGAAGAAATGTCCGTAATTTATCCCCGCCTGGATATGAGGAATCTGGAATTGAGGGGCGATTTTTATTAGTAGTTCCATGTTCGGTTATATGTGTTTCTAATGTTTGTCCCTTGAGCTCACATTCGGTTTTGGCGTAGCCTTGTTTACCTGTTATGGGTGCCCAAACTGGACATTTAAGAATATCAATGTTGTTTACAATTTTAACTCGAGTGGAGCTAGGGTTAATCAGCGGGTCAATCAGAGGATCAATTAGAACTATTGACAGGCTAGTGACTCTAGGTGTTTCTCCTTTTTCAAGGGCGTCTGCCATACCATAAAGTATTGCAGGAAGTTCGGCAAAAGTAAGAATAGAGCTATCACGGAAACCCCACATAACAACAGCAGTCATCGCCCCAGAAGCTCCATGACCAAGCCCTGCTGATGTTTTTTGAAAATATTCCTCAACCTTCCCGCCCCATACATACTGACCATTCACATGCCGAACATCTGTTGTAGCTTCTAGTTGCCCAAACATGCCTGGCGTTGCTCTGTTCCATTCATTGACTCTCTTTGCAAGTTTGCAACAATCGATACCGTTCCAAAATACGCTGCCGTTTTCTGGCGTATCGACATTAGTAGCGGTAATTAGTTTTTTTAAAACCAAATTTTCTCTATCTATTTTTCCTTCGTGCATTCTTGTTACTGGTGCTGTAGCCGGATTACTAGTTGTCACCATGGGTTCATTAGGGTCAAGCGGCCTGATACGTAGGTCACTATCGTAAGTTGTTTTTTGTGCTGTTACACCTTTTCCGCCACCTGTATAAATTTCTCTTCGTGCGATCCTATTCATTCCATCCATTAATTCGTCGCGTTTGATTGATCCAGCGCCCCAATCTTTACTCTTTGAAGAGGCAAGCAATTCAGCTTTAAAATCAATGTCCGCAAAAGGCATGAGGCTCTTTACCCATTCATTATTGTCTGGCATTAAGCAATTCCATTTTATTCTTTCCGTCCAATCAGATTCGGACTCATCCATTTCTTGAGGCCATTTATTTTGAAGTTCTAAAAACGCAGTAAATGGAATTACACCAGTATAATTTGGAGGCTGATCATATTGCTGTAACTCTGACTCTGATGATAATTCCCATTTAAATTTTTTTACAGGGGGAGGGGCTGATTTTTCTAGTTCAGAAAAATTCGAATTATTCATGTCCGCAAAATAATGATCCTCGCTTTGAGCCATATCACGAATACTTTTTACAAGTTCACCATATTTTGTGTAATCGGATGAACCAACTTCATTCTTTAATAAAAAATCTTCACATGCAAACCGAACATCAATCTTACTTTGACGCTTAATGGCCTTGTCAAGTTTATCTAGAACTACTGTTGATTTATAATAAGTCTTTCCATTGAGCCAGTTTGTGTGCTTTTGTTTTTTGCTTTGCAATAATTGAGTCCATGCTTCGTAATTTGGAAGTGGCATTGAATTACTCCTGTGTTTAAATTATTGGATTAAGCTAAATAAGTTTAAGAATTAGCGTGTATCTTATTTTTAAAGAAATGAAGCACAAAAATCAGCTCAGATAATTTAGAGCTCAGTATTTAGATAAAACAATACAAAACATAAGTTTATGAATTTGTTACTACAAGAATATACGTGGATTTGAATTAATCAATCATCTGAATAAGGCTGAGATTAGGCTTTATTTATAGCGTTCGGTTTTTTAGATTTTAAACAACTTAAACCAACAAAAAAAAGCAGAAGTATTGGGTTTATAAAATATCCGTATCTACACAAATCGTCATCCCAGCTAAAATAGCACGACATTTACTTGTGCAGATAACTATGTTTCCTGGAAAAATATTTCCTAAATTTGGATAGAGCATTATTCAGTCCATTCTTCCGAATAAATGATAGCCGACTTCTCCCGCGACTTTGCTTTTCAATAGTTGCCAGTTTTCAGGTAATCCCGTTAAGGTTAACGTGCTTTCTGTTTCTACATAGATTTTTGCATGTTTACTTAGCCAGTGGTTAGTTTCTAGTAATAGACAGGTTTTTACAGCTAGATCCATTGCAAAAGGGGGATCAATAAAGACGATATCAAACTCTTGAGCTGCGCCTGCCAAATATTGAAATACATCGCTTTGTAGCATTTTTATTTGGGTTGCAGCTAAGTGATTGGCGTTTTCTTTTAAGGCTTTGCAGGCCAAGCTATTGTTTTCAATTTGAACAAGTAACTTAGCTTCCCTAGAGGCAGCTTCAAAACCTAGGGCTCCACTACCTGCATATAAATCTAGGCAACGACTACCGATAATATCATTGCGTAACCAATTAAATACGGTTTCTCTAACTCTCGCGGGTGTGGGTCTTAAGCCAGGTACATCGACAAAGCTAATGCAACGACTGCGCCAGTCGCCGCCAATGATTCTAAGTTTATTGGACACTACTCTGATTTTCCTACAGTAATAGTTTGTAATAAGGATAAATTAACGTGGCGTTTTAGCGCGTCAGTGATTGATGCAACGGTTACAGCGTTTACTTTTGCCTGGAAAGTATCTAGGTAATCTAAAGGCATATCATAAAAACCAATCATGGCAACATAGCTGGCCAGTTTCTTGTTAGTATCAAAGCGCATCGCAAAACCGCCAGTGATATTCTTTTTGGCGGCAAGGAGCTCTTCTTCGCTAGGGCCTAGTTCAATGTAATCCGCCAAGGTTTTATTGAGTACTTGTAGTGCTTCGGTAGTTTGATCATTACGTGTTTGTAAACTGATCAAAAACGGTCCGGGTTTTTTTAAAGGAACGAAAGCGCTAGATACGCCATAAACTAAGCCGCGTTTTTCTCTGATGTCATTGAACAGCTTAGAGACCAAGCCACTGCCACCCAAAATATGATTGCCTACATAAAGGTCGAAATAGTCAGGATCTTTACGATAAGTACCTGGCAAGCCAACCAATACATGAGTTTGTGTGGACGGAAACTGGGTATGTTGAACGCTTGCCGTTAAGGGCATGGTCACTTCAGGTAGCGGCTCTGGTTTTTTACCTGCCGGCAATCCAGAAAGCAGTTTCTCTGCGGCAAGTTCTGCTTGTTCTTTAGATAAGTCACCAACGATTACAACCATAGCGTTAGCGGCAACATAATACTGCTGATAAAAATGTCGTAGATCAATGCTTTTAAGTGCAGCCACTGTTTTAATAACGCCTGAATCAGGATGGCCATAAGGATGATTGCCATACAGGGTGTTGTAAAAAGCAATGCTGGCTAATGCGCCGGGAGATTCCTCTTGTTGCTTTAATCCAGCCAAAGTAAGGTTTTTTTCGCGCTTAAAGTCAGCTTCTTTAAAGTTAGGTTTAGCTAAGATGACTTGCATCGTGTCCAAAGCTTTATCAAATAACGGTTTTTCGGTTAAGGTGCGTAAAGACAAGGTTGCCATATCGATAGAGCTGCCAGCGCTAAACTTTGCACCGACACTTTCAAAACGTTGGGCTATATCATCTGCATTCCAAGAGCCTGCTCCAGTCTCTAATAATCCTGCAGTGAGTGAGGCCAAGCCGAATTTTTCATTATCACGCGCACTGCCGGCATCAAAAACCAACTGAATATCGACCATTGGTAGACCTTCGGTATGTACATAATAAACAGGACTACCTTGCGTAGATTGCCAGTGTTCAATTTTTGCTGCGGCAGTTGCTGATTGGCTCGTTGCCAATAATATAAAAGCTAATAGATAGGCGCTGTTAGTATTTAAACCTAAAGATTTTAAAAGATGAATACGCATTAGTGAGCTTCCTTTTTTGCAGTGCTGGTAGTAATGGTTTGTGGTTCTAGGTAAGCAATACTTAAATGATCTTCAATGAGATATTTTTGGGCCACTTTTTGCACTTGTTCTGCCGTCACTTGATTGATTTTAGGTACATATTCATCCATTTTTTGCCAGCCTAAACCGACAGTTTCCAGGGTGCCTAATTGCATAGCTTGATAAAAGTTAGAATCACGTTGATAAATATCGCTGGCTAAAACCTGAGCTTTAATACGTTGTAATTCCTCAGCGCTGATTAAGCTTTGTTGTAGTTTTTTGACTTCTGCTTTCAAGGCAATTTCTAAGTCGGCTACATTTTTACCTTCGGCGGGTGTTGCTTCTAGCTCAAATAAGCCAGACATTCTGGTCGCCATTTCATAGCCTGCACCCGCAGATACCGCAATTTGTTTGCCGCGTACGAGACCTGACGATAAACGCGCACTATTGCCACCATCTAAGACGCCAGCAAGCACTTCAAGAGCATAGACTTCTTCTTCATTAGCCGCGGTTTTTAAGACCGGAACTTTATAGCCCATGACAATTGACGGCAGTTTTGCTGGGACTTTTACTGTTATCTTGCGTACGCCCAATTGTTCGATTTCAGACTGCGGTTTTAAGGCTTTAATTTCACTGGTTTTGAGTTCGCCAAAATAGTGTTCGGCTAGTTCAAATACAGCGGCAGGCTGTACATCGCCAACTACGACTAGAGTAGCATTATTGGGCGCATACCAGCGTTGATACCAGGCTTGTAAATCTTCGACTGTGTAATTAGCAATATCTGACGGCCAGCCAATGATTGGATGTTTATAGCTACTGTTGGAATAAGCCACCGACATAAACTGCTCTTGCATTTTAGCTTGTGGATTATCGTCAGTCCGCATTCTGCGTTCTTCAGTTACTACTTGCAGTTCTTTTTTTAATTCTTCGGGCAGTAAATGCAAATTACGCATTCTATCGGCTTCTAATTCAAAGCTGACTGCCAGTCTAGTTGCTTCCATAGTTTGAAAATAGGCGGTGTAATCTTGTCCAGTGAAAGCGTTTTCATCACCACCGTTTTCAGCAATGATGCGAGAAAATTCACCGGCCGCATGCTTGTCTGTCCCTTTAAACATCATGTGTTCTAGCATGTGCGAAACACCAGTAATACCGCCTGGCTCATAACTAGAGCCGACTTTATACCAGACCTGAGTCACGGCTATGGGTGATCGGTGATCTTCTTTTACTAAGATTTTTAAGCCATTAGCCAAAATGTGTTCAGCTACTTTTGTTTCGGCATGGCAAGTGAGTGCGGGTAAACATAGTAGAGTGGTGCATAGTAAGCGATGATTCATAAAGCCTCTTTCATGGTAGTAAGCGCGTCGGACTATTTCAATAAACTATAGTTCACGGTATTCTATACAATAATTTAAAAGTTGGAACCTATTAAACAATGCCTAGCAAATCCTCTGTGCTTTCATGGAAGAACTACCTTACTCTCTGTAAACCTAACGTGGTTGCGGAAATGCTTTTTACTGCCGTGGTGGGTATGTTATTAGCTGTACCAAGCATGCCTGAAGCGGAGCCGTTTATATATGGCATCATTGGCATTGGGCTGGCCGCTTCATCAGCAGCTGCAATAAATCATTTTATTGATAGAAAAGCCGATGCGCAAATGGCTAGAACCGAAAAACGTCCTTTGCCTATGGGTGAGTTAAGCGCCACCAATGTACTTAGTTTTGCCTTGGTATTAGGGGTGAGTGCTATGCTAATTTTGGTGTTCTTGGTGAATACCTTAACTGCAATACTGACTTTTTTATCACTATTTGGCTACGCGATCATTTACACACTTTATCTTAAAAGAGCCACGCCACAAAACATAGTCATCGGTGGTTTATTCGGCGCTACGCCGCCTTTATTAGGTTGGTGTGCTATGACTGGAGACGTTAACGCTGATGGCTTATTACTAGCTTTGATTGTGTTTGTGTGGACGCCTCCACATTTCTGGGCATTAGCGATAGCTAGGCGCGAAGAATACGCTAAAGTGAATATTCCTATGTTGCCAGTGACTCATGGTGTGGAATTTACACGACTACAAATATTGCTCTATACCATCTTATTACTGTTAGTGACTTTATTGCCTTATTTAACCGGTATGAGTGGTCTAATTTACGGGGTATCAGCTTTATTGTTGGATCTGGTTTTTATTTTTTACGCCTTACTCATGATGCGTAATAAAGATAATAAAACCGCCATGAAAACTTTTGTTTATTCGATAGTTTATATCACCGTGCTGTTTGCGGCTTTGTTAATCGATCACTACTTTAGATTTACTTTATGACTTTTACCCACCATGAGCAAACAGCAACAACCGAACATGCTTTCGCAGAGTTCATTCGCATTTTAGGCAAAGGTAAAAAAGGTTCCAGACCGCTCACGCAAGACGAAGCCTATCGCGCGATGAGCATGATTCTAGCTGGCGAAGTACTTCCAGTACAGTTAGGTGCTTTTTTAATGTTAATGCGCATTAAAGAAGAAACGCCAGAAGAACTCGCAGGTTTTGTGTTGGCAGCTAGACAAGCTTGCAATCTTTCTGCTGATAAAGCTTTAGTCGATTTAGATTGGTCATCTTATGCAGGAAAGCGCAGACATTTACCGTGGTTTTTATTGTCAACGCTGTTATTGGCAAACAATGGCATCAAGGTATTTATGCATGGTGCCACCGGCCCTAGCGCAGATCGAGTTTATACCCAAGATGTATTGAAGTGCTTAGGTCTGCATTATTCGACGTCGATAGAGCAAACGAAACAGCAGTTGCAAGAACAGCATTTTAGTTATTTATCGCTAGAGCACTTTTGCCCGACCTTGCATGAGATTATAGAGTTGCGGCCATTGTTGGGTTTACGTTCGCCTGTGCATACCTTGGTGCGCTTGCTAAATCCCTTCAGTGCTGATTACAGCATCCAAGGTATCTTTCATCCCGGTTATAGACCTGTTCATCAGCAAGCGGCGGCTTTGTTACAACAGCCCCATGCCGCAGTATTAAAGGGTGAGGGTGGTGAAACCGAACGTAATCCTGACATGGATTGTTTAGTGCAAAGTGTACACAACGGAGAGCTATTAGACGAAAACTGGCCGGCTTTATTTGCTCGCCGTCATGTTAAGGATGAAGTCCTCGATCCTAAGCAGCTTGCATTAATTTGGCAAGGCCTAGTTGAAGACGAGTTCGCCGAAAATTCTATTATTGGCACAGCAGCAATAGCGCTTAAATTATTGGGCAAGGCTGATAGCCAGCAACAAGCGCATGAATTAGCTTTGGCTTATTGGCAGGGCAGAGATAAGCAAAAGTATTCGGGGTTTGATGAGTAGCTATATAGGGTACGCAGCGCTTTATTGCCCATTGCTCCAAGCCCCGGTCGGCATTGGGAGATAACGATAAAATTTTAGTAGATATCGGCCATCAAGCCAAACTTTTACTCGCTACTTCATACACATCTCTAGAAATGGTTTCAGTGTTTATAATGCGGTTTAACTGGGTTTTGATAAGTTCTTGTCTATCGGCATCATAACGGCGCCAGGTTGTTAAAGCACTTAACATCCGTGAAGCCACTTGAGGATTGATGCTATTCAGGCTGATAATTTGGTCAGCAAGAAATTGATAACCTTGACCATTAGCGGCATGAAAATGTAAAGGATTAGCCTGACTAAAGGCGCCAATTAAGGCTCTGACTCGATTAGGATTGCTGATATCAAAAGCTGGGTTTTGCATTAAGTCTTGCACCTTATAAAAAGTATCAGCGTGAGGGCTAGTGGCTTGCAAAGCAAACCATTTATCGATTACCAATGCCTCAGCTTGCCATTGCTGATAAAAATCAGCCAAGCATTGTTGTTTAGCAGGATGCGCATTATTAACAATCACTGCTAAGGCGGCAACTTGATCCGTCATGTTCTTCGCGGTGGTAAATTGCTGTTGCGCCCATTGTTGATATTCAGGAAGTTCTAAGCGACCTAAATAAGCCAAGCAGGTGTTTTTAATGCGACGGCGACCAATAGCATCGGCACTAAATAGCCCCGACTCATCTTGATGATGCGCCTTATATAGATTAGTAAACTGTGCTTGTAATTGTTCTGTTAATGAACAGATCACAAATTCACGAGCTTGATGAATGGCGACCACATCAATCACCGTCATTTGCTCAGCTAAATAGGTTTCTGACGGCAGGTTAAGTAATAACGATAAATACGATAAATCAGTTGGCTGTTGCGCCATGATTTGTTTAAACGCCTCAACAAGAATAGGGTTAAGCACTAAAGTGCGTCCCTGGTGTTGATCCTCGATTAACTTAAAAATAATTTGGCTGGCGAGTTGCTGTCCTGCTTCCCAGCGATTAAAAGTATCGCTGTCATGACTTGATAAGAAAGCCAGTTCTTCAAGGCTACGCTCAAAAACTAGTTTAACGGGTGCTGAAAAACCTCTTAAGATAGAAATGATCGGACGTTGTGCTAGCGACTCAAAGCTAAAGCTTTGTTCAGTTTCTGTCAGTTGCAAAATAACTTCTGTGCCGGCTGCACTACCATCAGGATTAAGCAAAGCAACCTTAACAGGAATATGCTGCGGTGCTTTATCAGTTTGTCCAGGTGTGTCTGGGCAACATTGGCTCAGCGTTAATTTTAAGGTTTGGCTATCTGCATCGTAAGCTTGTTGGACGGTAATGACCGGTGTGCCAGCTTGTTCATACCAGCGGCGAAATTGACTTAAGTCGATGTTATTGGCGGCTTCCATCGCGCTAACAAAATCATCGCAAGTGACAGCTTGGCCATCATGACGTTCAAAATACAGATCACTGCCTTTACGAAAACCTTCAGCACCTAGCAAGGTATGTATCATACGCACTACTTCTGCGCCTTTTTCATAGACGGTTAAGGTATAAAAATTATTAATTTCTATATAAGAGTTTGGGCGTATTGGGTGAGCCATGGGGCCTGCATCTTCAGCAAACTGGCGCGAGCGTAGCATGTTGACATCTTCGATACGCTTAACGGCCTTAGACGTTCGATCGCCGGTAAATTCTTGGTCACGAAATACAGTAAAACCTTCTTTAAGACTCAATTGAAACCAGTCACGGCAAGTAATACGATTGCCAGTCCAATTATGGAAATATTCATGGCCTATGACGCCTTCAATATGTTCATAATCACTGTCGGTCGCGGTATCAGGACGTGCCAATACAAATTTGGTATTGAAAACATTAAGGCCTTTATTTTCCATGGCGCCCATATTGAAATGACCGACAGCGACGATCATATATAAATCTAAATCATATTCACGGCCGTAAACTTGCTCATCCCAATGCATAGCATTTTTAAGAGATTGCATAGCGTGAGCGCATTTATCTAAGTCATGTGCTTCAACAAAAATCTGTAAGCTTATTTTGCGATTTGAAAGCGTGATAAATTCATCTTCAATACTCTCTAGTTGTCCTGCAACGAGTGCGAATAAATAACAGGGTTTGTTAAATGGGTCTTCCCAAGTCACCCAATGCTGGTTATCGGCCAAATCGCCTTGAGCAATTTGATTGCCGTTCGATAACATGACCGGATAAAGACTTTTGTCGCCTACTAAGGTTGTGGTGAATTTAGCCATCACATCAGGGCGATCCAAAAAGTAAGTAATCTTTCTAAAGCCTTCTGCTTCGCATTGTGTGCATAACATGCCGTTAGATAAATATAAGCCTTCTAAAGCTGTATTGGCTTTTG
>Ga0214182_1000120_pt1 | contig 38108 bp, 37 predicted proteins | sample TroBogEpilimnion_8_FD_153020 | JGI IMG/M metagenome (GOLD analysis project Ga0214182, IMG submission 153020) | Freshwater microbial communities from Trout Bog Lake, WI - 14NOV2007 epilimnion | ecosystem: Environmental > Aquatic > Freshwater > Lake > Epilimnion/Euphotic zone | place: Trout Bog... | reverse complement strand
GTCATCGGCAGAAAAGCTCACGTCTTTGACTTGCCAAGGTGTATGCAAGCCTAAAGCCATGCTAAATAAAGTTTCACTATTCATTATCTTATTATATAGTGCCACCCACTATAAATCATATAGAGCCGTTTTTTTATGTCTGATTATATTTCAAATTAATATTACTATCTTTTAATTCATATCAGCCTATACTCACTGACAAGTCATTGAGTAGCAATCTCTCCTCAACGTTTTAAACTATCTATAAAATAGTTACCCCCGCCTAATAGAAAAACAAACGTTCTATTACACTCCTCCTACCATGTTCTAAGGCTGTCAATGAATGAATTGCTAGGAAGGTGGTTCAACGCTATGTTGAACCGTTTTAAACACTCTGTTCTCGGTATAGATATCAGTTCAGTATCTGTAAAAGCGCTTCATTTACAAAAAAGAAAGCATCACTTTCATGTTTTAGCTTATAGCTGCGTCCCTTTTTCTATGGCGAATACTACTGAGGCGCTTTCGGCTTCACCTACAGAAATCATTACTGCTTTGAAGCAAGCAATAGCCTATATGAATTGCAAACACATGTCGGCAACTATCTGCGTGAGCAGTTCGACCGTCATGACAAAACATCTGTTATTAGATGCGACGACATTACCCGAAGACATTGAAGAAAATATCTTAATACTTGCTAATCAATATATTCCCTATCCACTTGATGACATTAATTATGATTTTGAAGTATTGGGAAACAATAGTTACAGGCCTGATAAACTGGATGTTTTATTTATCGCCGCTCATCGAGAAAATATAAATACTAAAGTTGACATAGTCAATAAAGCAGGACTTGGAGCAAACATTGTAGATATCGACATTTACGCATTAAAAAATGCGTGTTCATTATTGCCCGAATATAAACAACGTTCATTACTCAATCAAACCCTGGTTATTATCGATATAGGGGCAACACATACGACGTATATAGTTATTTTTAATGAACGAGTTTTATATACGCGAGAGCTAGATTTCGGAGGAAGACCGTTAATTCTAGCAATACAAGAGCTGCACCAATACTCTTATGAAGAGGCTGCAGAAGTAATAAAAAACAATAAACTATCTGATCCGGTCTCCCTATCGATAATTGCTAACTTTATTACGGCGATGATAAACGAACTGCAACATACTCAAACACAATATAACTCGGCTAATGCCTCTGGCGTTATTGATTGTATCTTCCTAGCGGGTGGTTGTGGATTATTACCACATGTTAAGGATGACTTAGAAAGATCCCTTTCAATTCCTGTCTTTATAATCAATCCTTTCGAGGAAATGACATTGGAAGACAGCATTGATAAAAAATCTTTTTATTCAATAGCACCCACGCTTGTAATTGCTTGTGGCCTTGCTATTAGAAGTTTTAATAATGAATAAGATTAATTTATTACCGTGGCGAGATGATCTGTTAATACAAAAAAGAACAGCCTTTCGAAATGTATTATTTTTATCCGCACTGATGGGGCTTTCGATCGTTAGTGCTTTACACACTGTCATTAAAACTAAGCAATCACATCAACTGAATATTAATCAGACAATACGGAATGAGTCACTCAGGCTCGACAAGCAAATTATCGAGTTGGCACACTTAATTAGCCATAAACAGAAACTAATCAGCGAAATCGAGCTAATACGCAACCTTCAACTTACTCGGAAACAAATTGTAAAGTTACTCTCTGAACTACCCTCACTTCTACCTAATGGCATTTATCTGACCCAGCTATCTCAAACTAACGATGAAATAATTTTTGAGGGTAAAACAGAATCCAATCAGCAAGTTTCTCTATTCATGCAAGCGATAGCAAACTCTGAAACACTACAATCACCCACCCTACAGGTCATCAAAATCCCAGAAAAAATAACCGAAGCAGTTCCATTAAATGATTTTATTCTGACAGCGACATTAAAAATAATAAATAGGGACTCCACTGATGCCCTTGAATGATATTAAGATAAAGCTCAATAACTTAATTAATGCATCAATTTCTGTTAAGTATCTATTAGCCATCTTTATCATGGCAGTTACGATAGTCATAGCCTTTTTTTTAGATACATATCCAGAAATGAGTGATTTATCTCATATGAAAGCGGATACCACGTTCTTACAAACTGAACTTTCCGCTAAACAGATACAATCTCAAGATTATGATGAAACTGTTGCACAAGTATCAAAACTTGAAGCAACTTTTGTAGAACAAACAAAAAATTTCATAGATGTGAATGAAATATCCAGTCAACTTAAAGAAATCTCTACGCTTGCCTTGGAACAAGGTTTGCAATTTGTATTATTTAAACCCAGTAGCCGCATCAATAAAGATTTTTATTCTGAGCTTGCTATTATCATAAAGATCAATGGTTCTTATAATGAGCTCAATCGTTTTATATTAGCACTCAGTGCCTTACCCGCCTTAATAACAGTTGAGGACATAAATCTTAAACCACTCAATCCTCAGGGCAAATTGATACTGAGTGCTGTTATAAAATCCTATAATGCTTTACAACCCGATTCTTGTTCATCGATTGAAACCATGGACACATGGGCAACATGTTGAACAAACAATGTAAGAGCCATCAAAGCAATAAAAAACTTCATATTTGGCTATTAATCAGCCTACTCATCACAAGTGGATGCCAAAATGACGAGCCTACTAAGCCCCTAGAATCAACTTCAACCCTACCCATAGCTGTTAAGCCCCCAGTTCAGAATGTAAGAGTTAACACAGAAATTCATACCTCTTTTAATTATGATGAACGCGTTAGTAGAAATCCCTTTATGCCTTTTAACGAATCGGAAACTCTTAACAAAATCAACACAATATACACCACTAAAAACCCTGCACCCAACACGAAAAGACATAAACAAATATTGGAAACATATCCCATCAATACTCTGAAAATGCTGGGTCATATTGAATATAAAAATGAAATTTGGGCGCTCATTAAAACAGATGATTTCTTAATACACCGTGTAAAAGTCGGCGATTACATCGGTGTTAACTACGGAAAAATTACTGCAATAACTTCTAATATGATCAACATTAGTGAATCACTGCTTGATCAAACGGGCTTATGGCATGAGCAGTTAACTATCATCAATCTAAAGCAGTGATCAGAGTAATGAACCCTAATAAGCATAAAATCACACCGTTAAATACCCTCTACAAATCGGACCTACTCGCATTATGTTTAATCACATTACTGTACTCAATAAATAGCTCATGGGCAGCAACTCACGAACCTGAAGACTCTAAAAAGACGCCGAGCAAGACTTATACGGGGGAGCGATTATCATTAAACTTTCAAGATATTGAAGTCCGGAGTGTCATAGCCATATTATCTGAGTTTACCCACCAAAATATTGTCGCTGGGGATGATATAACCGGCACTATTACCCTAAAACTCACAAACGTACCTTGGGATGAAGCACTCGATTTTATATTAATGACTAAAGGCTTAGAGAAGTTTCAGTCAGGCACCGTCACATTAATTGCACCAGCAGGAAAAATCAAAGACTATAAAGCTCAACAACTGGAAACTGAAGCCACGATAGAACAATCAGACCCTTTATTCACAGAATATATAAAAATAAATTACGCCAAAGCCGAGAACTTTAGAAATCTATTAAATGGACAGGATACTGCACAGCTGGGGGGCTGTGGCATTGAAAAAGCGGCTTCTGTAACACTATCTACACCATCACGTTTTAACAACAATCCATTATCAGCATTGTCTCAGGAATCTAGTAATACGCCCTCAACGCTTAATATTACAGAAATGAGCACATCAAAACCCAATAAAAAAGATACATTTAAAATACTCTCAACCCGTGGTACTGCAGTAGTAGACTCGAGAACCAATACGCTCATCGTTAGAGAAACAAGTAAACGCTTGGATGAGGCTAAAAAACTAATTGCAAAACTAGATGTGCCTGTGAGACAAGTGATGATTGAATCAAGGATAGTGATAGCCAGTAATACGTTCGCTAAACAATTAGGCGTTAGATTTGGGGTGGCGGGCAATACGAGCTCATTTGGTACAAATTCTGGGGGAGTCGGTTCTGTTAATACATTAGGTGGTACGGTAGGCAGCATCAATGGTGCCGGTGGTGTAAATAATGCACTCGTCGACCTTGCGGCATCTAATCCTTACGGACAATTAGGTATGACATTAGCCAAAGGTGCCGACTATGTCTTAAACCTTGAGTTATCAGCGCTGCAAGATCAAGGAAAAGGCGAAATAGTCTCAAATCCGCGTGTCATGACGACAGACAGATGCAGTGCAAAAATTAAACAAGGCACACAAGAACCTTATCAATCCGGGTCTACTGCTACCACAGCAGCCAATATTCAATTTATTGATGCATTATTAGAACTAGATGTCATCCCACAAATAACACCCAGCGGGAGTATTTCAATGGCATTAACCATTACAAAAAATGAACCTAATTATCTCTTACAAAAACAGAATCAGCCGCCCCCTTTAACAAAACGAGAAGTTGAAACGACTGTGCAAGTCATGGATGGGGAAACAGTTGTATTAGGAGGAGTATTTGAAGGTACCACATTAAATACCACTAACTCGGTGCCCTATATGGCAGACCTACCCATTATCGGTGCGTTATTTAAACGAAATATCAATACTGATGATAAAAAAGAACTGCTGATATTTATTACCCCCAAAATCATAAAAGACAATGCAGCGAGTAATTGAAACCATGATGTTTTTATCGTACTTATTTAAATTGATAATAATCCCAATTGGGCTTGTTTTAATCTTATAATACGCGCTACTAAAATTAGCTGAATAATAACAATTGCTCGTATTATTAAGCTGTCCAACGATAAGATAACACTACGTTATCCATTATTACACCCCACACAAAGGGAAGCTTTAATCCATGATGGTAATTTGATGTCAAGATCAGAAAACATATACTTAGTAGGCTTAATGGGCGCTGGCAAAACTACTATTGGTCGCCAGTTAGCTAAAAGCCTAGGACTGCCATTTTATGACAGTGATAAAGCAATTGAAGAAAGTACTGGAGTCGACATTCCTACCATTTTTGAGTTTGAAGGGGAGCAAGGCTTTAGAGATAGAGAACAAAAAATGTTACAACAACTTACCGAATTAAAGGGTATTGTTTTAGCAACAGGCGGCGGAGCCATACTAAGACAAGAAAATCGTGATCTTTTGAAAGAAAACGGTATTATTATTTATTTACAATGTTCAATCGATCGTATTATGGAAAGAACACGACGAGATACTCAACGTCCTCTGTTAAAAACCGCAAATCCTAAAGAACGTATAGAGCAATTATATAAAGAACGAGAGCCTTTATATTTAAATTGCGCTGACTTAGTCGTTGATACCGGCATAATGCAAAGCAAAGCGGCAGTAAACTACATACTAGAAGAATATAAATCGATTAAATATTAGTTTCATGAAGAAAATATTAGTTGAATTGGGCTCGCGTAGTTATCCCATTTATATTGGTTCTGATTTATTAGGTAAATCAGAACTTTATTCACAACACATCAAATCTAAGCAAGTTGTCATTATCAGTAATGAAACAATTGCACCTCTGTACTTGAAAACTGTATTAAGTCAGTTAGATAAATATCAAGTGACGACTGTCATCTTGCCTGATGGCGAACAATTTAAAACCTTAGACTACGTGACTCGCATCTTCGATGAATTGTTGTCTAATAAATTCAGTCGTAATTCAACATTAATAGCCCTAGGCGGCGGTGTTATCGGTGACATGGGCGGCTTTGCCTCAGCATGTTACCAACGCGGCATTAATTTTATTCAAGTGCCAACAACTTTATTAGCACAAGTGGATTCTTCTGTAGGCGGCAAAACGGGTGTTAACCATCCCTTGGGTAAGAACATGATTGGCGCGTTCTATCAGCCACAATGCGTAATAGCTGATGCTAATGTTTTAGATACTTTAGATGATCGTCAACTCTCTGCTGGTTTAGCAGAAGTCATTAAATACGGCTTAATCCGTGACGCTGATTTTTTCGTCTGGCTAGAAGAAAACATGTCTGCTTTATTAGCCCGAGACAAAAAAGCACTATCTTATGCCATTGAACAATCTTGTATCAATAAGGCACAAATTGTCTCTGAAGATGAGACAGAAACGGGAGTCAGAGCAACACTCAACCTTGGCCATACATTCGGACACGCTATTGAAACAGGCTCGGGTTATGGTGTTTTCTTGCACGGTGAAGCCGTAGCAATTGGCACCTGCCAAGCCGCAGATTTATCACGCCGAAAAGGCTGGTTAAACGATGTAGATGTTGATCGCATCATCACGCTATTTAAGCGCTGTCATTTACCTACTACTCCACCCGAAGATCTAAGCGCTGATCGTTTTATTGATGTAATGTCTGTTGACAAAAAGAATGTCGACGGTCAAATACGCGTTATTTTATTAAAGAAAATAGGTGAAGCGACTTTACCGATAGGTATCAATACAGAAGACTTGCGAGAAACACTCGACGGCTATGGTAGATAACGAGACCTTATACCAATTAAATATACCGTCGTTATTTCAAAAAAATCCGGTTTTCCATTCATTCATCACCCAAGAAATATCGAAAAAAATTGAATTAGTCACGCACCTTGTTGAAAACACAGCAGAGTCACTTATTATTTTGGGTCCGCAAGGTGTCGGTAAATCAACATTAATCTCTATTTTACAAAAACAGCATAAAGACTCATGGATTTACGCTAACATTAAAGCCACAGAAATCTTAACTTTTGAAAATATTAAAGAAAGAATCATAGAATTTACTGATAATAGACATTTTAATACTCAACATAAACCCGCACTACTTGTTATTGACGATGCCATAAATCTTCATGCAGGGCTGATCAATTCGATATTAAGCTTTGTATCGAGTACAAAGCTACAACTGATATTCTTAATGACTAATGAAGAGTATGAAGCTAAGTGCATGACAGATACTTTATTAAATGAATGTAATTTAATAGAAGTATTACCCTTGACAAAAAAACAATGCATTGATTTTTTACAATTTTTATCGCCAACGAACGCTTCTAATTATGTTGATTACGAAGAAAATAAAATCGATGAAATTTATACAGCAACCCAGGGATTACCCGGGAAGATAATTGAATTACTTCCATCATCGCATGACTGGAAAGAATCCAATAAGGCACTATTTGTATTACTCACTGCGGTTATCTCACTCATCGCAATAGCTTTAGTGACTCAATTAGTCACAGACCCCACTATCAAAAGTGAACTGCCTGTGATTAAATCTTCTATTTCCAATCTAAATGTACCCGCACAGTAATAGCCATCGATTTTTGGCATATGACATAACTCTAAATATCACTTTAACTAAAAGACATGACAGCTTTAAAAAACGATATATTCCTAAGAGCACTTTTAAAACAACCCATTGATCGAACCCCTGTTTGGATGATGAGACAAGCGGGTAGATATCTACCAGAATACCGTCAAGTACGAGAGCAAGCGGGAAGCTTTCTTAACTTATGCACCAACCCCGAGTTAGCTTGTGAAGTGACCTTACAACCCCTTAGACGCTTTAAATTTGACGCGGCTATTTTGTTCTCTGACATTTTAACCATTCCCGATGCAATGGGCTTGGGTCTCTACTTTTCAGAAGGCGAAGGTCCCCAATTTAAAAAAACCATTAAAACAGCCGCCGACATTCATGCCCTCCCCATTCCTGACCCCCATTCAGAATTAAAGTATGTCGTCGATGCGGTGAGTTTAATCAGAAAATCATTAGAAGGCTCAGTACCACTTATTGGATTTTCTGGTAGCCCTTGGACTTTAGCTACTTACATGGTTGAAGGCGGTAGTAGCAAAAGCTTTCAGAAAGTAAAAGGCTTAATGTTTGAACAACCCATACTCATGCACGCTTTATTAGATAAGCTTGCTCAATCCGTTGCAGCCTATTTAAACGCCCAAATAGCAGCCGGAGCACAAGCAGTTATGTTATTTGATACGTGGGGCGGCATGTTAAGTACCGAAGACTATAATGAGTTTTCGCTCTATTACGCTAAACAAATTAAATCGCTCTTAAACGATGGTCCCAATGGCGAAAAAATTCCGAGCATCTTATTCACTAAAGGCGGTGGGCTATGGTTAGAAACCATGGTTGATGCAGGATATGATGCGCTAGGCTTAGATTGGCAAACAGATATCCATAATGCCCGTAGCAGAGTCGGTGATAAAGTCGCTTTACAAGGCAACATGGATCCCGTCACGCTTTATGCAAACCCTGAAGTTATTACTGAGAAAGTTAAGATAGTCTTGGAGAAGTATGGGAAAGGATCGGGACACGTATTTAATCTAGGACATGGCATATTGCCAGATATTAACCCAGATCACGTTAAAGCCATGGTAGATGCAGTGCATACCTACAGCCCCGCCTATCATCAATAGAATCAATCAATATAAGCTACCTTTAGTTAATCACACTCAAGGTAGCTTAGTTAAAACAAGTACAGTGAATTATGAATCGGTATAAACCCCAAAAGCCATAATTCTTTTATAACGATTTTGTAAGAGTTGATCAACATCTTGCAGTTTCAAGTCATGTAAATGTCTGAGTAACGTTTCCTTTAAACTCTCACTAATAGCTACAAAATCACGATGTCCGCCGCCTAATGGTTCTCTAACCACTTCATCCAAAAATCCTTGTTCACGGATTCTATCAGACGTAATACCCATCGCTTCTGCCGCTAATTGTGATTTATCAGCACTTTTCCATAAAATAGAAGCACAACCTTCAGGCGAAATCACCGAGTAAGTACTGTATTCCAACATAATTAAACGATCACCCACACCAATCGCTAAGGCGCCACCAGAACCACCCTCACCTATCACAGTGCAAATAACAGGTGTTTTAAGCGTGGTCATCTCAAATAGATTCTTAGCAATGGCTTCACTTTGACCACGTTCTTCAGCACCAATACCAGGATAAGCACCTGGGGTGTCAATTAAACAAATGATAGGTAATTTAAAACGTTCAGCCATTTTCATAACACGTAAGGCTTTACGATAACCTTCAGGTCTTGGCATACCAAAGTTACGATAAATTTTTTCTTTGGTATCACGGCCCTTTTGATGACCGATAACCATAACGGGTTGATCACCTAAACGCGCTAAGCCACAAATAATAGCCGGATCGTCTGCGTAAGCTCGGTCACCGTGTAACTCATGAAAGTCAGTAAACATGTGCTCGATATAATCAAGCGTATAAGGACGACCAGGATGTCTGGATAATTGAGAGATCTGCCAATCAGTCAATGAGCTAAAAATTGACTCGGTTAACGCTAAACTCCTTTCTTCTAGCTGTTTTAGAGCGCTAGAAATATCAATCTCATTATCAGACTCAACATTACGGAGTTCTTTAATTTTTGCTTCTAATTCAGCGATAGGTTGTTCAAAATCGAGAAAATTTAGATCCATGTAGTCAACTTATTATGTTCAGTTATATCAATTAGCTAATTTTATAGAAATTTGCTGATGAATACTAAATAATTTCATGTTTTTGTCATACTACGTAAACGTGATTATCTAATTTATAGTAAAATTTGAGTCACTTTAATATCCACTACTTATCAATATTTATAGCCTCATTAAGGGTATAAAAGATTGATAATTTCAAAATCAGCACTGTAGAAAACATGTATATAATCACGAAAGAAGTTTATTTTTGTTACGGGCACCGCCTTATGAACCATCAAGGTAAGTGTCGTAATTTACATGGTCACAGTGTCAAAGCATCCATCTCAATTAAAAATACAGCATTGAATAATGACGGAATGGTATGTGATTTTTCTGATATTAGAGAGTGTGTAGATGCTTTTGTAGACGAATATTTAGATCACAATTTTCTACTGCATGAAAATGACCCCATCATTCCTGCATTAATCGCTAATAATGAACGCTACCTTGCGATACCAGAACACCCCACTGCAGAAGTGATTAGCAAAATGATCTACGACTATATTAAAAAAGCGGGGTTTAATGTTGCACAAGTTGTGTTATGGGAAACATCAAGTGCCTCGGCTTGTTACCAAGAAGATTAATTTAATCTAATAATGAGCTACGTAAACCCTGTTAACAAATCTTACTGTCTAGAACAGATTTGTGAATCAAATTACGAAAAACTTCTGACCCTTTTCCCTGAAATACCCTTACTGAATGACACACACATCGGTCATTCAAAAGTCGCCTCAGGGTTACACATCACCTTACTGAGCGTATCCCCTTTTACTACAACCATTGAACTGAATCACTGTTTATTGGTTAGCGACTCAACGGTATTAACACCCTCAATAGAAGTACGTCTTTATTTGGATATACAACTCGCGGAAGTTTTAAATGATAATGACCGAGAGCATGTCCATAAAATATACAAAGATAACCGCCAAAGCACTGAAATATTGCACTATAAATGGCAATTGAATTACTTCTTACACAAATGGTTAGACTATTGCTTCTATAAACAAAACGTAGTGATTAAAGTCGCATAATTTTACTACCACTTAACCCTGCGACAATTTGTCACATTTTTATTTGCAAGAGAGGTTGATATGATGTACACAACTTTTAAAGGTCTTACAGACTTTTGCTGAAAGTTGCGCAATATCACTCCTAAATATTTTTATGGCGACTTACGCATACTAAGTTGCCATTTTTTTTGTCTGATTGTTTTACGCTCTAATACGTAACCCCCAACCCTTTTAATCCGCAATAACCCATTGGTTCTTTAGCTAAATATTGTTGATGATATTCTTCTGCATAATAAAACACATCCAAGGGCTTAATTTCCGTGGTGATTTTATGGCATCCCGCTAGATCTAATTGAGCTTGATAATGTTGCTGCGACGCCATTGCGGCCTCATACTGATTTTCATTAAACGTATAAATACCTGACCGATACTGCGTCCCCACATCATTACCTTGACTCATGCCTTGCGTAGGATTGTGAGCAGTCCAAAATACCGCTAGCAAATCGGCATAAGAAATGATACTCGGATCATATATAACTCTTACCACCTCGTTATGCGCTGTTAAACCCGTACATACCTCTTCATACGTAGGATTGGACGTAATACCGGCACTGTAACCCACTGCAGTACTCACGACACCTTCTTGTTGCCAAAACTTTCTTTCGACACCCCAAAAACACCCCATGCCAAAACAGGCTTGTTCTAGATGAGAGTCAAAAGGTGGCTTAATGGGCGCTCCGGTTACGAAATGTTGATTAGCAACAGTCATTTCTGTGTTTCTTCCGGGAAGGACTTGTGAAAGTTCAGGCAAAATTGACTTTTTTAATGGTAAAATCATACGCAGTAACAATTTTATTTATACAAATCCCGTCCACAAAAGAGAGATTCATGATTGAAGTAGATGTCTTACGCCGTTTTTTATTTGAAGATTTAGGCATAAGAGGTGTTTGGGTAAATATAACAGCTAGTTGGCAAACCGCAAAAAATCATCAACAAGGCCCAGAGAACGCACAACTTCTGTTAGGGCAAGGTTTAGCCGCTGTAGCCTTATTATCGTCTACTATTAAATTCAATGGCTCCATGATTATGCAAATCCAAGGTGAAGGTGATTTTAAAGCCTTGGTTGCTCAATCCACGCATGACCGTAATATCAGAGGTCTTATTAGAAGCGACATCCACGTTCAAGACGGTACTTTAAGTGAAATGTTTGGCAATAATGGCAGATTGGTATTAACCATTGAACCCGAAGATGCTAACCCTTATCAAGGTATTGTCGCTTTAGACGGAGATAATTTAGGGGATGCCATAGAAAATTATTTTGAAAAATCAGAACAACTTAATACTCGCGTATGGTTATATGCAGATGCTCAGAGTGCAATGGGCTTATTAATACAAGAACTTCCTTCAAAAGACTTAGACTCAAAAGAGTGGGAGCGCGTACAACTATTAGCCAATACTCTCACAGAAAAAGAAGCCTTAACCTGGGGGTCAGAAGAGCTGTTATATAAACTCTTTAGTGAAGATATTGTTCGGTTATACGAGCCAGAATCAGTTCAATTTAAATGTTCTTGTGGTCGCCCCCGTATTGAGAGAACCCTACGCGCTTTGGGTGAGGAAGAACTAAATAGCATTTTAGCTGAACAAGGTAAAATAGAAGTGAACTGTGAGTTCTGTGGCGCGCATTACAAATTTGACCCCATAGACATAGCTAATGCCTTAAATGAAGATCATGTTTCTTCATCTCCTGACACACTCCATTAATTTTTCGCTCTAAATTGTATTAATGAGTAGCAAATCATTTAATTATAGACAACCCCTCTTATGAAGTTAGAGAAAATCAAACTTTCGGGGTTTAAATCGTTTGTTGACCCTACTGTTATTCCTATTAATGGTAATTTAACGGCTATAGTTGGGCCTAACGGTTGCGGCAAGTCTAATATCATTGACGCGGTGAGATGGGTCATGGGTGAAAGTTCTGCTAAGCATCTGCGTGGCGGAAGTATGACTGACGTCATCTTCAACGGCTCTTCTGGGCGTAAACCCGTTAGTACGGCTTCCGTTGAGCTTATCTTCGATAATACGGATGATAAATTAGGTGGCGAGTATGCTCAATACGATTCTATATCCCTAAAAAGACAAGTGAGTCGAGACGGCCAGTCTTTATTCATGCTGAATGGTTCACGTTGCCGCAGAAAAGATATTACAGACTTGTTTTTAGGGACCGGCTTAGGCTCAAGAAGTTATGCCATTATTGAGCAAGGCACCATCTCGCGTATGGTCGAAGCTAAACCAGACGAATTAAGAGTGCATATTGAAGAAGCGGCAGGCATCTCTAAATACAAAGAACGTCGAAGTGAGACAGAGACTCGCATGAAGCATACGCGTGAGAACTTAGAGCGCTTAGAAGACTTAAAAGATGAAGTTGAAAAACAACTCAAGCACCTGCAAAAACAATCTGAAAAAGCAGAAAAATACACAGAACTAAAGCAACAAGAGAAACATTATAAGCTTGAGTTATTAGCCATGCGTTGGAATAACTACTTCCAAACAGGTCAACAATTAGATCTTAAGCTCAAAGATGCGGCAACCGAACATAACCGGTTATTTGTTGAGTCAAGAGAAGCCGAAAAATCAATAGAAGAAAAAAGAGCCGGCTACAAAGATCAGCAAAGCCAATTTAATAAAGCCCAAGAAGCTTATTACAGTATTGTTGCTTCTGTGAGTAGCTTAGAACAAGCCATCAAACATCACGAAGTGAATCATGCTGAAACGCTCAATGATATTGAACGCACTAAACAACAAGCACAACAATATCTAATACAACTTGAATCAGACTTATTAGCTTTAGATGAGATAAAAGAAACACTTATTGAGACTGAAGAAAATCTAGAAGTAACCGAAGAAAAACTAGAGCATTTATTAGAAATACAGCAAGAGAACCATCAACAAAAGGCTGCTTGGCAATTGGAATGGGAATCTTATCGATCACATTCTTCAAGCAATAAAGAGCTTGCTGAAGTGAATAAAGTCAAAATCAATCAAATCGAAAATCAACTTCGCCAACTGCAAATCCGTCAGGATAAACTTCAAACAGAGCGAAATGAATTAAACGCGATCCAAATTCAGACAGAATTAGATACGCTCGATGCAGATATTGAAATTATTAATTTTCAGCGTGATGACTATCAAGCACAACTAGAACAACTCCATCATCAAATCAAAGACCAACGTCTAGAAATAAAACAGCTGCATGATTATTTGCACAGCAGACGCACCGAAAGTCAAAACTTAAAAGGGAAAATCACCTCAATAGAACTGTTGCAGCAACATGCGATGGGTAAAGATAATAAAAACCTCAGCGCTTGGCTTAGTTCTACCGGCTTATCCAATAAACAACGCTTAGCTGAATTTATACAAGTAGAAAACGGTTGGGATACGGCTGTTGAATTAGTATTGAATAGTTATTTAGAAGCTATTTGTATCGATAATATTAATGATTTAGCCTTTCGTCTGGTCGAGCTAGAGAATGAATCTATCACCTTATTTGAAACCGACACTAAAGCGACTATAAATCAGATAGATATTGACCCATCTAAAACTAGTTTATTGAGTAAAGTTAATGCCCCTAGTGACATTAGCTCCCTATTAAGCGGTATTTATTGTGCCGCTGATCAGGAAACAGCCAGAGCTATTGCCATTAACTGTAAAGCGCATGAATCCGTCATTACACCCGATGGCACTTGGTTAGGACCTAACTGGTTAAAAATAACGCATGCAAAAGACAATAAAATCGGTGTTTTACAGCGCGAAAAAGATTTACGCGAACACAAAGCACGTCTAGAGCAAATTACTGAAGAAATACTGACATTTGAAGAACAACTTTCTACCATTGAAGTGGCTCTAAAAGAGGCTGAGCTGTTGCGTGAATCCATTCAGCAACAAGACAACAAATTAGGGGCAGAACTCTCCACAAAAAGCGCTGAGTTTAGTGCCTACAAAACGCGATGGGAACATCAACAACGTCGTTTAGAAGTTGTTGCAAATGATTTAAATGATATTCTCAAAGAAAGTAACGAGTACACAGAAAATATTGCAGAAGCCAAACTGCTTCAAGAAGAAGCGGAGTCTGTACTTGAACAACAAGATGAAATCAAAACTCAGTTAGAAGACCGTCAGCAACACATACAAAATCAGCATCATAATACCGAAGCAACTATTAATGAGCATAGACAATTAACCTACAGTCTAAAAGCCAAGAAAGATGCGTTAAAAGCATCGGAAACAGCTAATATGACTCAAATTGAGCGTCTACGCCTGCAACATCATCAAGCTATTGAATGGTTAAATACTTTAGAGAGCAAATTACAACAGACGCTAAGTCCACTAGATACTGAAAAGACTCAATTAGCTGAACAAATCGTTGAGAAAGATTTACTAGAAAAGAAACTACTCGCACAAAGAGAAATTCAAGCGACTATAGAAGCAGAAATTACGGAATATTCTGAAACTTATACACGTGCTCAAAGAGCATTAGAAAAACAGAAAGAATTACTGGATGAAATCCGCTTTGAATATCAAGAATCTAAAGTTCGACAACAAACCATAACAGAACAACTTAAAGAATTTGAAGCAGACCCAGAACATATATTAGCTTCATTATCTGAACAAGCCGATGAAACGCAATGGAAAAATAGAGTCGATGATTTAACAGTACAAATAGAAAGACTAGGTACTATTAACCTAACGGCTATCGAAGAATACAAAACCCAATCAGAACGCATGAACTTCTTAAATGAACAGCATGCTGATTTGATTGAAGCGCTCAACATACTCGATCAAGCCATCAATAAAATTGATAAAGAAAGTAGACTGCGTTTTAAAGAGACTTTCGATAAAATAAACGCCGGTCTACAAGAGAAATTCCCAAAATTATTTGGTGGCGGACAAGCATATCTGGAACTAACCGAGCAAGATTTGTTAGAATCAGGTGTAAATATTATCGCCAGACCTCCAGGCAAGCGTAATAGCTCTATTCACTTGCTATCAGGGGGTGAAAAAGCACTTACGGCAGTTGCCTTAGTCTTTTCAATTTTTGAATTAAATCCAGCCCCATTCTGCTTATTAGATGAAGTAGATGCGCCTCTGGATGACGCTAACGTAGGGCGTTTTTCAAAGATGGTAGAAGAAATGTCTAAATCGGTACAATTTTTGTATATTTCACATAACAAGGTCACCATGGAAATAGCAAAACAATTAGCCGGTGTTACGATGAAAGAACCGGGTGTGTCCCGAATGGTTGCAGTTGATATTGAAGAAGCAATAAACCTAGCGGAAATCTAATGGATAAAGAATTATTAAGAAGTGTAATTATAGGAACGGGCCTTTTAATTATTATAGGTTTGCTGGTCTGGAGTTATATCAAAAATCTGAATTCAGAAGCTGAACTCGATGATGAGTTTGAGTATGATGATGAAGAGGCCGATGATGAACCTGAGGAACCTAAATTCAATCTTTACGACACGCTAAAGAGCAAATTGAGTTTCAACTTTAATTTCAATTTTAAAAAGCCCAGTGCAATTGAAGCATCACCCTCAAGCATAGCAGCGCTAAGTATTGCGGATAGTGCCGAAACAGAACTATCTGAAACGGTTGAAGATCAGGTTGAGACAGATGTTCGCATGGCCACCCCTACCCTGATTCAATTTAGCCTGATCGCAAAAGATGCAGTGGGTTTTAATGGGCTAGAACTCCAAAATGCATTCAACATTGTTGGATTAGTCTACGGTAGTTTAAAAATATATGAACGCTTAGATGCTAACAGACTAGTGGATTACGGCGTTGCTTGTATGATGGAGCCCGGTACATTTCCAGATACAGATTTAGAAAACTTTTATTGCCCAGGCTTAGTCTTTTTTATGCAACCTGGCGTATTAGATAATGCCCATGAAATATTTGATGATTACATAGAAACGTTACAAATATTAGCTATAGAACTTAACGGCACCATTCTAGATCACAAAAAACAAGTCTTAACCGACGATACTATTCAAGCCATTCGCTTAAGCTTATAAAACCACTTACAGACTTAGGCCCTTGAATACGCGTTATTTCGACCTAATTGCTAAAATCACTCAGTGGGATCATGAATATTATGTTCTTGATGATCCTACTGTCTCTGATGCTGAATACGACAGTACCTTTCGAGAATTATTACATATTGAATCGGCCCAGCCCGAATTAATTACCCCAGAATCGCCATCTCAAAGAGTCGGTGCATCACCTATTCAAGATTACATAAAGATAGAACACAGCGTCCGCATGTTGTCGCTCTCTAACGCTTTTAGTCTTGAAGAAACCTATGCCTTTTTTGAAAAAGCTGCGAAAGAATTAAACAACGATAGCGTTTCTTTTAATGTCTATAGTGAACCTAAACTAGATGGATTAGCTATTTCGATTTATTACGAAGACGGCCACTTAGTTTATGCCGCTACCCGTGGTGACGGTCAAGTGGGTGAAGACGTTACGCATACAATTAAAACCATCAAATCTATTCCTCTTAAATTATCAGGTGATCAACCACCAAAACGTATCGATATACGTGGTGAAGTGTTTATGCCTAAGCAAGCTTTTGAAAAACTAAATCGCTTGGCTATAAAAAACAACTCCAAAGTATTTGTAAACCCCAGAAATGCAGCGGCCGGTAGTATTCGACAAATGAATCCGAAAATTGCAGCAGAACGTGATTTGCAATTCATTCCTTATGGCATAGGAACCTATGAAGGTGATAAAGCGTTTACAAAACACTCCGATATCATGGGCTATCTGCATAGCTTGGGATTTAAACAAAACCCACATTGTTTTAATTTTGTCGGCACGTTTGATAACTTCACACAAAACTATGACTTTATGGCTCAACATCGGTCAGCATTACCGATGGAAATCGATGGCATTGTTTATAAAATTGATGACCTTACACTTCAGAGTCAGTTAGGTTTTATTGCTAGATCACCTAAATGGGCCGTCGCTCGTAAGTTTCCAGCTCAAAATGAAAGCACCCAATTATTAGCCGTTGACTTTCAAGTGGGGCGAACCGGTGTATTGACACCTGTTGCCCGCTTATCGCCCGTCTTTGTGGGGGGCGTCACCGTTAGTAATGCTACCTTGCATAACATGGATGAAATTGAACGCTTGAACTTGTGCATAGGCGATGAAGTAGAAATCCAACGAGCGGGTGATGTCATCCCTAAAGTCGTTAAAGTCATCTCAGTTGGCTCAGAAAGAATGCCTATTACAATGCCTGATAATTGCCCCGTATGTCATTCTATTGTTGAGCGTACTGAAGGCCAAGCATCTTTTCGTTGTACGGGTGGCTTAACGTGTGGCGCCCAAAGTGCAGAACGCATCAAGCATTATGCCTCTCGTAAGTTTATGAATATTAATAACTTGGGGACTAAATTAATCGAAGTCCTTTACGATACCGGTAAATTAAAAACAATAGCTGATATTTATCAGCTTAAATCAGAGGATATTGCCGATTTAGAAGGCCAAGGTATCAAAAGCGCCCAAAATGTATTTGATTCAATTGAGAGTTCTAAAACTACTAAATTAGGCACTTTTATCGGCGCATTAGGCATACACGAAGTCGGTGAAGAAAGCGCCAAAACAATCGCTAAACACTTTTGTAATCTAGAAGCCATTAGCCACGCGACTTTAGAAGAATTAATGGCCGTTCCTGATATTGGACCTGTGATGGCGCAAAACATCGAACACTTCTTTAAAGATAATATCAATCAACAAATCATTGCCGATATTATTGACGCAGGGGTGACTTGGCCAGACGAAATACCTCCCTCACCTAATGAGCAACCACTGTTAGGTCAAACCTGGGTACTCACTGGGACATTAGAGAAACTAACGCGAAGTGAAGCTAAAGAAATCTTAGAAAAACTAGGCGCTAAAGTAGCAGGCTCTGTCTCTAAAAAAACGGATTGTGTTGTCGTCGGAAAAGAGGCGGGATCAAAACTTAAAAATGCCGAAGCATTGGGAATTAAAACGCTTGATGAAAATGCTTTTTTAGAGACTTTTAAACTCTCGTAATCAGCAAAGGTATTAATCCAATCTCATGGATTAATACCTTTTTCTAGAAACTAGGGCTTAATAAAACAGCTTTTTTCTGCTGACGCCTCTGCTTCTTTTAAACGCGAACGTAAGTCTTTTGATTGAGCAGGATCTCTAAACACTGCACCTGCATCACCAGTTTGGCCTTTGCTTAAATAAGCGAATGTTTTGGCAGATTCATAATCACTAAAGTTCAACTTTTCAGCGATCTTATCAATCTTGCAGCCACACGCGTATTGATTAATGTAATTAAGCCCGCCGTGCTGAGCTACACAATTTAATACATATTCAACACGATCACGGGTTGGATAATCATTAACGATGGTCGTTGTTGTTTCAACGGGGGCTGATTCAACTGTTTTTTCTGGTACAGTAGTACAACCACTTAATAAAACCATTAACGTACTGCCTACAACAGCCCTAAAATAATTATTTCTCATAGGTAATTCTTCATCCTTTTAAATAAAACATAACGTACACGTTAAAATACAATGGCCTCATTTTAACTGAAAAATTCTTTATTGCTCTACTAATGTAAATCATCAGCATGATATCGAAACAAACTACTTTAGCGGGTGTCATCCTAGCAGGTGGCCAAGCAAGACGCATGGATAATGCCGATAAAGGCCTAGTCAACTTAAACGATAAACCTCTTGTTAGCTACATCATTAGCGCGCTTAGCCAAGTGGTTGATAATATTTATATCAGTGCAAATCGCAATGTCAAAAGCTACGAGAATTTGGGATACCCCGTCATCACAGATCAAACCCAAGATTTCTCTGGCCCTTTAGCGGGCATCCTAAGTGCCATGCATACAACGCAAGCTGATATTTTACTGGTTGTACCCTGTGATTCACCTTTAATTAAAGCGCAGCACTTACAACAACTACTCAACACTCTTAGCATTAAAGAGATAGACGCTACCGTTGCGTTTGACGGAGAAAGATTACATCCAGTCTTTTTGGCTCTCAATACCGCATTAAAAGATAGTTTGGCGATCTATTTAGCCAGTGGCGAACGCAAAGTAGAAACTTGGTTAAAACAACAACGCTGGGGAATCACAGACCTCAGTGATGATAAGGCCGTGTTCACCAACATTAATACCTATGAAGAACTCGCCACCCTCGAGGCGCAATTAAAACTATACCAATAAAGACCTAACGCGCTGTATTGGGCGTTGGTGCCGTTGGGTAATGATAATAACGGCTTGCATTTTCACTTTTGGGTGCCGTCGCAGGATTACTGTTTGGCGCTAGAACTGGGGATGCCGCTGATGGTTTAGCAACAACAGCCGACTGACTCACTACTGGATTCCCAACCCCCGTCGGTTTATTGACAACATTATTAGTCGGTACTTTAGGCACCAGCTTAATATCAAGCTTTTGCGGTATTACAGGGCTACCCACTTTCTCAATAGGTTTCACAACAAGAGGTTGTATCGACTTAGATTGTTGTACAGCACCGTTTTGCACTGGCTTAGGAATCACCTGACCGCTAATAACAGGCGTCTGTGGTGTTTTGGGTGATGGAATGACAGGGACTTTCTGTGTTCCGCTCGGCGGCATTGTAACCTGTGGCTGTTGAATCGCTTTAACGGTTACTGGCGCAGTAACAGGAGCAATTAACTTATTAACCGGTTTATCTAGCGTAGAAGGCTGAACTATTTTTTGAACCGGCTTTTCTATGCCCGTCTGTACCGGTTTATTCGGAGCCGTTACGGGGGGCGCAGCGATTGTTTTTGTTATTTCTTTAACAACAGCTGAAACAGAGGCTTGCACTTTTGTAATGGGTTTATCTGCTGTTACAGCGTTTATGGATGCAGGCGCTTTAACTGGAGTAGTTACCGGTTTTTCAGGTGTCAAAGGCTTTACAGTTTGGACTGGATTGGGTGGTGTTAGGGGTTTATCAACCGAAACAGGTTTTTCAATGACTGGATCAACCGGTGTGACTATTTTAGGTTGTATAACGGTAGGCTCAACATTAAGTTGAGTCGAAATGACCGACACATTATTACCTGTATTTTTATCTAATGGATTAGAAAGCTTCACCGGGATCGTATTATTAATTAAAGGTGATAAAACCGGCTTTAAGAACTTAACAATCTGTACCGGTAAAGAACTGGTAAAGTGATACTGCCCTGCATTATCTCCTTCTACATAAGCCGTGATAACACCAAAATAGCGTTCACCTATAAAGAACGTAAACGTAGCGGCTCGACTGATAAATTTAGATTCAACCACTTCACCATCTGCACTCATAGATTGCTTACGATGATCACCCGTACCTGTTTTGCCACCGACAGAAAGCGGTACACCGTCAACATTAGCATATACATTATTAAGTCGAATCGCTGTCCCCCCGGCTACAACACCAACTAAAGCACCCCGCGCAGCCTTTGCTATTTCCGGAGCAAAAATACGTTCACCTTGATCAACACCTTTCTTAAGAATGGTTTCGTATGGCGTCCCTTCCGCATAGTGCAAACTTTCGAATCGCACGACCGGCATTTTTACGCCGTCATTAACCACAATACCCATTAAATCCGCTAATGCCGCGGGTCGATCGCCCGATGCACCGATCGATGTCGCATACGACGGGGTTAATTCTTCAAAGGGATACCCTACCCGTTTCCAGGCCGCATGGATCTTATTAAACGCCTCTTCTTCTAAAAGTGTCATGATCCTTTGTTGTTGTGCAGCGTGTCGATTATTCTTAAATAACCATCGATACACTTGTTGACGTGGCTCGGTACTCGCTGCCACCGCTTCTTTAAACGTAGCACCCGGGTGTTGCGTTAAATAGCCGACTAACCATAATTCTAAAGGATGAATCTTAGTAATATAGCCTTGGTCTTGTAGATCAAATTTATCGATAGAATATTTATTGTATAAATCATAAACATCTTCACCTGATAACTCAGCTTTATCTAAATGTTTATTCAGAAATGCACTTAGAGCCATTTCATCCGCTTCGGGATTAACGGCTCTAAATAACATCGTAAAACGTGACGCCTTAGTAAAAACTCGCTTAGTCAACATATCCAATGCTTCAGCGGGCGTTTTACCTTCATAGCGCACATAAAAACGATGCAAGAATTCTTGCCCCTCGTTATCAGCAAACTTCTGCAAATACTCTTGTCTCTTAGGACTGTCTTCGCTGTCTAACCAACGGGCAATGCCTTCCGGTTTATAAAGATGATGATAAACAATTTCACGCATCAATCGTATAAACACCAAGTTAACAGAATCTCTCAAGGCATCCCGAATAGACATAATCTTACTGTCTTCATCAGAGGTAAAATTATTAAAATGATGTAAGCCGCCGCCGGTAAAAAAGTACTCCCCCGGATTGGCAGAATAAGGCTTATCCAACGCATTATTTAATAATTCTTCCAGCCCGATCTTTGGCGATTTAATCAGCTGACCAATAACCCAATGCGTCAAATCGTCTTTCGGATGTATTTCAATTTGACTCAATGCCTGACTAGAAAAGCCTTTATGCTGTTGGTAAACCTCGGTGACTAACTCCAGGTAATGCACCATGGTTCTAAACTTAGACGTTGAACCTAAATCGATGCGAATCCCTTCATTAATATCTAAAGGTTGATCAAAATTATCTGTTTGAATGCGTAATAGATTACCGGCTTTACTCTTCTCGAATAGCATCAAGCTATAGACTATCGGTTTTAGATCCGTAGATTCATTCAACATTCTAAAACCCATAATGCCCGCATTACGGGCTTCTTCGGGCTGGCTTAACTTCTTAAGCGCGTGCATAACAGATTGTTGCGTAGCAAAATCAAGCGTGCTCTTAACTGTTAAATCTAAACGATCTAAATCATAATTCGATTTTATACCCAGCGTATTGGCAAGCCTTGCTCTCAGTACGTTTTGCGTTTTTTTCTCAGAATAAAATGGCGTCGGCATAGTATCGATAACAGACGGCCTAACACTAGTAGCGTTTAAGGCGGCATCTCTTAGTGCATTAGTAATAATGCCCTGTTTAGCCATAACGCCTAAATACTTATCGGTTAAGCGTTGTAAAGCATCGTAACCTTTACCCAAAAGATAAGAAGGTCGTCTTTGCGATAAAAATATACTTAAAACTTGTCTGTATGCGACCGCTTGTTTTTGAGTAATGCGCTTCGGTGGCTTGATTGCATCCGCATTTAATAAACGATTAATCTCGTTCATATCCGCACCAAACCAAGCGGACAAGCCATCGCCCAAACCATGAATCTCACCTAGTTTTGCAGTGGCCGCTAAAGGCATTGAATTAAGATACGATAAAGCAATTTCTTGACGCATCGCCCGTGTATCCGGCCCCATCATATAAGCACGTAAAGACGCCGTACCCATTTGACGAAACTTATCTACCACACCGTTCGTGTAACCGTTCTTAGAATGGCGATACTTTTCTAACTGAGTGGCTAAAGTACTTCCGCCCGGTACCGCTTTAGTCGCGCCCATCTTATGGGCCATTAATTGAATACCCGCAAACCCTAACCTATCCCATTCGATAGCAGGGTTTACAGTCACATTGTCTTTACCTAACAACTCCCGGTTTTCAATGTATAACAAAGTATCCATGATAACGGGCGGCACCGAATTAAAATCGGGGTAACCATAGGCAGGATAAATCGCATTAAAGATCACTTGATCCGATTTATCAGTAATACGTAAACCGGCTTGAGCTTTTTCATGATAAATATTGAACAGACCATAATCTGCCAACTCAGTCATCATGGGCGAGAAAGTCGCCTGAGAGGTAATGTGATAACCCGTTTTTTCTAAGCGTTTAATCACTTCAGGCAATAAGGTATAGCCTAGGCGTTGATCGTATGGACCGTATTCAGGATAGCGAATGGAAGTACTGGGGCCTTTGTTTAACGTAAAACCCAGTTGTTGCGTAATGGAAGAAAGATATTTAGCCTGAAACTTTGATGTTTTGACTTCATCATGTATTAACTTGCCAATCGTAATACAGACGATAAGACCCACGACTATGTTGTACCAAGTCAAATTGCGATACAGACGATTGCTCGGTTTTTTACCTCTAGGAACAGGACGCCGGCTGCTCATAATTAGAATTTAATAATCTCAAGTAACATCCCACGGCTTAAAGTCTGCATTTTTCGATATTTAATTGGGATGTTGGCGATGGTTAAAATGAGAATAAGTGGTAACACTATTAGCTATAGGTTAATTATAGCAAACTCTAATAATAAAAATGAGCGTCTATTCGTCATTAATACCCAGAATTTCAGATCTTTAAGCATCAAACTCGATTTCGTAACCCGTATATTTTCGAATATTGATAACACCGGTATCTAAAAGTAAATATTGCCCCTTAATCCCTTGTAGAACACCAGCTACATCGGGGTCTTTATCCATATTAAAAGATTTAACTTTAACGGGGTAGTGATCTACGGGATAGTCGATCGTTACGACGGCTTCGTCCGTTAATAAAATAATATCCTCCGGCGAGTAAGATTGCAGTAAGGCATCGATATCGGCTTGGCATATCTTTACTAACTCATCCCGTTTAGCGACTAAATCGATAGCTTCCGCCTGCCCCTTTAACATCTGCTGCCAACTAGTTTTATCACTGATATGTTTCGCGAATATAACCTCAATCAAGCCAGAGAGTTTTCGACTAGACACTTTAAAGATGGGTAAGGCTTGAACTGCACCTTGATCTATCCAACGGGTGGGCACTTGCGTATGACGCGTTATGCCAACCTTAATACCACTGGAATTTGCTAAATAAATGTAATGCGGCTGAAAACAAAACATCTCACCCCATTGCGGTTCCCTACACGTACCCGCCGCATAGTGACACGTTTCAGGTTTCATAATGCACATATCGCATTGTGCTAGCTTAATAAAACAGGGATAACAAAAGCCCTGGCTAAAGCTCTTCTTAGTCGGTTTGTTGCATTCAATACAGGTAATTCGGCCGGTATACTTAAAGCTAATCGGCTGCCCAATTAAGGCGTTTAAATCAACAAACTCATCACCGATCGGTAACTGGTACTGCGCCCGCGCATTAACTAACTGGGTGCGCATTTTTTTTAAAGATCCCCGCATCGTCATTTCTGTCCTAGATCTCTAACCAATTCTGAGGTTTTAAATACGTATCATACAATTCAGCTTCTGGACTACCCTGCTCCGGTGTCCAGTTATATTGCCAACGCGCTAAAGGCGGCATCGACATTAAAATAGATTCTGTTCGGCCATTGGACTGTAGACCGAATAAAGTCCCCCGGTCATAAACCAGATTAAACTCTACATAACGACCACGACGATACAACTGAAACTCACGCTCCCTATCAGTATAAGGCGTGTCTTTTCTTTTTTGCACAATCGGCAAATACGCTTTTGTGTAATGATTACCCACACTTTGCATAAACGCAAAACTCTGTTCAAAGCCCCATTCATTTAAATCATCAAAAAACAAACCACCCACACCCCGGGTTTCTTTTCTGTGCGGCAAATAAAAATACTCATCACACCACTTTTTATACTGGCTATACACCTCAGGACCAAAAGGTGCACACGCGGCTTGAGCCGTTTGATGCCAATGCAATACATCTTCTTTAAAGGGATAAAAAGGCGTTAAATCAAAGCCCCCTCCAAACCACCAAATAGCCGGCGCGTCATCTTTTTCAGCGATTAAAAAACGTACATTCGCATGAGAGGTAGGAATATATGGATTACGCGGATGAATCACCAACGACACCCCCATCGCCTGAAAATTTCGATTGGCTAATTCAGGTCTTTTGGCAGTAGCAGATGCAGGCAAACTCAAGCCGCTAACATGTGAAAAATTAACTCCCGCTTGTTCAAACACAGCGCCGTTTTCTGAAATGCGACTTTTACCCCCGCCCCCTTCAGCTCTTTCCCATACATCCTCAACAAAACGCGCTTCAGGTTCTTCAGCTTCTAATGCAGAGCAAATATGGTTTTGTAAATTGATGAGATAGTTTTTAACGTGAGTAATGTCGTCGGTATTCATGCGCAATGTTGAGAGTCGTGATAGCAATAGATATAAAAATTCCCCCACATAATAACCCATATTGAGTGCATCGAATACCACCGACGCCATTCCACAATTTAATGCCAATATGCCGTTGCATCGTGTTGTACGGCTTATTTTATGGGATAATTTATCCGTCCTAGCCTAAGTGAACTCAAACCCATGACTTTTCCTACTATTGAATCCTTTGTACGTGATGCGCCATTAGTCAGATTACAACGTCTACCTGGCAATACTAGCAACGTCATCTTAGCCAAAATGGAAGGCAACAATCCAGCGGGCTCCGTTAAAGATTTACCTGCCTTAAGCATGATTAAACGCGCAGAAGCCCGAGGTGAGATTAAACCCGGTGATCGATTAATCGAAGCCACCAGTGGCAATACAGGGATCGCATTAGCGATGGTAGCGGCCATTAAAGGTTACAAAATGACCTTAATTATGCCTGATAACATGAGTGACGAACGCAAAGCCTCTATGAAAGCCTATGGTGCAGAAATCATCCTTACACCCGCAGCGGGCAGTATGGAAGCGGCCATTGATTTAGCACGTAAAATGGAATCAGAAGGCCAAGGTAGAATTCTAGATCAATTTGCAAACCCCGATAACCCACTAGCACATTATGAAAGCACAGGTCCCGAGATCTGGCATGATACGCAAGGCAAAGTGACACACTTTGTTAGTTCTATGGGGACTACCGGTACCATCATGGGCACCTCTCGATACCTAAAAGAACAAAATACAGGGATACAAATTATTGGTGTTCAACCAGAAGGTGATTCCAAAATTCCGGGCATCAGACGTTGGCCCAAAGAATATTTACCCAAGATATATCAACCCGAACGCGTTGATAAAATTATTGATATCGATCAACACACAGCAGAAAGCACCACGCGCGCCTTAGCGGTCCAAGAAGGTATATTTGCCGGTGTTTCATCCGGTGGCGCTGTTGCAGCCGCACTTAAATTATCAGAAACAGTAGAAAACGCCGTGATCGTGGTGATTATTTGCGATCGAGGTGATCGTTACTTATCGACCGGCATATTTCCCGCATAACACTAAGAACAAGCATGAGCAAAAGAAGACCCCGTAAAAAACAACTACCCGAAACACCTGTCAAAGTCATCATTGAATCCCTCGCCCATGATGGACGTGGCGTTGCTCATGTAGAAGGTAAAGTCGTCTTTATCGATGAAGCCTTACCCGGTGAAGAAGTCGAATTTATCTATACCGAAATTCGTAAAGACTATGCAGAAGGCAAAGTGGTTAATTTAATCACCCGTGCCGAAGACCGAGTGGATGCCTTATGCGCACACTATGGTGTATGTGGTGGTTGTAGTTTTCAGCATGTTGAATCCTCGGCACAAATCAGAATCAAACAAGCACTCTTAAACGAACAATTTAAACGCATCGGTAAAGTTGAGATACCAGAACTGTGGGAGCCTTTAATCGGCCCGCATTGGGGTTATCGTCGTAAAGCCCGCATGGGCGTTAAATATGTCGAGAAAAAAGGGCGCGTACTGGTAGGCTTTAGAGAACGTCGTCATCCCTATCTGGCAGAAATTGATAGCTGTGTCGTCATGCACCCCATCGTTGGTACTAAACTCTTAGCGCTGGGTGAATTAATCAGTGGTTTATCCATTAGAGATAAAATCCCACAAATCGAAGTGGCCATTGGTGATGATCAATGTGTCCTTTCTCTACGTGAGTTAGAACCCGCTACAGATGCAGACCATCAATTGCTCAGCGCCTTTGGTAAAGAGCATAACATGAGTATTTGCCTACAATCAAAAGGGCCCGACACCATCGTACCTTTACCCGGTGAGCTCGAAGTGATTCCGACTTACTCACTGCCCGATCAAGACATAGAGTTTAAATTTAGACCCGCTATGTTTACGCAAGTTAATTACGAAATTAACAAGCAAATGATCAACCGTGTGTTAGATACTCTGCAACTTACTGAGAACGATACGGTATTGGATTTATTCTGTGGCTTAGGCAACTTTACGTTACCGATGGCAAAATTCGCAGGCAAAGTCGTGGGTATAGAAGGCGATCAACCCTTAGTGAATCATGCTAAAGAAAATGCGCGACATAACAATATTACCAATGTTGAGTTTTATGCCGCAGACTTAAGCAAAGACATCAGTGACGAGCCTTGGGCCCGTCAAAAATATAATAAGATCATGTTAGACCCGTCTAGAGCCGGCGCCTCTGAAGTCTTAAAATACTTTAAAAAATGGCAACCCGAACAAATTGTCTATGTGTCATGTAATCCATCAACATTGGCTAGGGATGCAGGCATATTAGTGAATGAGTTAGGCTATAAATTGATTAAAGCCGGCGTTATGGACATGTTTCCGCAAACAGGGCATGTCGAATCGATGGCTTTATTTACTAAATAACATCAAGCCCATAGCTCTCTTGAATAACACCACCCCACTTCAGACAGATACTTACTTAGATGTTTGCCTAGCCAAACAAGTCTTATCTGTCTTTAAAGACGGTGTGTGCCATAAGACATACCCTATATCGACTGCAAAGAACGGTGCGGGCGAACAGAAAGGCAGTGAATGCACCCCCAGAGGCTGGCATAAAATCCGCGCCAAAATCGGTGGCGACCAACCCATCCATGCCGTCTTTAAAGGCAGAAGACCCACTGGCGAAATATACAGCGAAGCGCTGGGCACACAATGCCCAGAACGCGATTGGATCTTAACAAGAATACTGTGGCTAGGGGGATTAGAGCCCGGCAAAAACCGCTACGGCAATGTCGATAGCACTTGGCGTTACATCTATATCCATGGCACACCTGATCAACTGATGGACGGTACACCGCAATCGCATGGCTGTATCCGCATGCACAATACCGACTTAATTGAGCTGTTTGACAACACGCCCATCGGCCTTAACGTATTTATCCATGAATAAAACGCGCTTAGTACTGGGTATCGAATACGATGGCAGTGGCTTTTATGGCTGGCAATGGCAAACGCATCACCGTAGTGTGCAACAAGTGCTAGAACACGCATTAACCCAAATTGCAGATCATCCCGTAACCGTGCAATGTGCTGGCAGAACCGATACCGGTGTTCATGCGCTAGAACAAGTCGTGCATTTTGATGTAACAACAGAACGTGATGCATTGGCATGGGTTAGAGGTGGTAACAGTCAATTACCCGATGATGTGCGCATTACCTGGATGCAACCCGCAGTTGATGATTTTCATGCACGATACAGCGCCATTGCGCGTTTCTATCGCTATATCATCCTTAATCGCCCCATAAAATCGGCTTTATTGCGCAAACAAGTCACCTGGTGCCCAGCCCCTTTAGATGAAAATTTAATGCATCAGGCCGCCCAAACATTATTGGGCCATCATGACTTTACATCCTTTCGTGCCCAAGGCTGTCAGTCAAAAAGCCCGTGTAGAACCATGTACTTTATTGACGTGTATCGCGAAGATGATAAAGTGATTATCGATATATCCGCCAACGCATTTTTACATCACATGGTCAGAAATATAGCGGGCGTCCTTATCGCCATAGGCTCAGGCAAGGCGCCCGTAGCATGGACAGAAGAATTACTCGTCGTTAAATCACGTAAACTCGGCGGCATCACCGCACCACCGGATGGCTTACATCTTGGCGCTGTGTATTATCCAGAGCGATACGGCTTAACGAAACACCCCATTTTTAATAAACTACCCAAAGATGCACAACGGCACGATTAAACATCAGCTCTTGCGCGACTCAACATTCATACATAAAAGGCTTAATAATGGATAACTTTATCTCTTTTCAAATACATGGTGGCGAGCATCATGACGGTTTATTAGAAGCTGTTTCTGGCTTATTAGCCAGTTTAGAAGGGGCTTCTGACGCTAGCAGCAGTTCTACCGACCTCTTTTCTAGCATATTACCCGGTATTGCCAACTTAGATAATATTCACCCCCTCTTAGTGCATTTCCCTATTGCCTTATTAAGCAGTTTTTTTATCGTTAACCTGATGGCGCATTTTGTAAAAAAAGACACCTTGGTGACTGTCGCCAGTTGGCTACTTTATTTAGGCGCATTCTCGGCGATTTTTACCGTGTTAGCCGGTTTTTCTGCTGCAGAAAGCGTTGCACACAGTGAAAGCGTACACGACATCATGGAACACCATGAAGATGTAGGCGTGTCTATCTTATCGTTATCTTTAGGTTTATCGGCTTGGCGCCTTAGAAGTGGCTTATTACAAGGCTGGAAAAAGGGCGTATTTTTAACACTGACCGTATTATTGTTTGGATTGATTATTCAAGGTGCCGACTTAGGTGGCTTAATGGTTTATAAATACGGTGTCGCTGTACATAACACCCCAGCGGAAGCTCTACCTGCCACTAATACAGAAGAACATCATCATCACGACCACGCACATCCCTAACATCACTGACGATAACATCAGAACTTAACATTAAAAAAGGGGGCGATTAAGCCCCCTTTCTATTTTGCAGTTCGTACTACTTTAACAGCTTAAAGCACCAACTTTTTTACAGGTTCACAAAAATCATTCGTGCCTTCGGGTGTGACTATCGCCATTCTAAAAAAGTAATAGTGTGCGGATTCTAAGCCCTCATGCACATAAGTGACTGCAGTAGTCGTCGCAATCGTCACCCATATAGCATCTTGTGGCAAGACAGGCCCTTTATACATCTGCCAAATACACGCCCTACCCTTAGGCGCTGCTTTGCCCACTAACTTAACAGCACCTAAATGCGGTCCATCCGACGCTGCTATAGGCGGTTTATTGATTGGAACCGGTTGTTTAGACTCATGATAGCCACTGCTTAAAATCTTAGTTTCATCTCCATCAGACAATCTACCGACATAATTAGCTTCTCTGACAAATAACTTATCCGCGTCTGCAATCACATCACGTAAATGCGACTTAGCCGTATAACCCCCATCTTCAGCAGCAATCAGTGCTGCTTGGATATTAGCCACCGCAATCGATAATTCCGATAAAGGCACATCCAGTGCCGTAAAATAATTGTTGAGCGTTAACTTTGCGATCACGTTTAAATAAAACGCGATTTTATCAACAACACCCAATCGAACAAAATCATGGAGCACTGTAAACTTTCTCATTGAGATACCTTAATAGGTGAAAAAAGCACCGCCGAAACTCCGTTTTCATAGTAAAACGGTAGGTGCAGCACTGCAAATACTAAAGCTGTGTAAAAAAAACGGAATACGTTTTAAACACGCCAAAGCGCTAGGTAGAAATGTGGTGCAATGACCATCCCGTGAATGTGGGATGAGAAAAGTAGAGATGCGAAGAATTCGCCGATAGGAAGATTAAACTCGCCAAACGGAAGTGTAAAACCGCCGATGTAATATTGATTTTGCGAGTGCTGAATGCAAAATGCGAGTATCGTCTTGATAACGCAGAAAAAATAGAAATAATCAGCGCATGTGAAAGAGCATACACCTATTATGGCGAATATGCGCTATTTATATTTTATATTTACATTATAAAAAATATGGCGATAAATAGAGCCCCTATCTAAGTATTTAAAGCGCGACAACAAAATTTTGCGCTTTGCGATCTGCGGATTCTATATCCCATCCACAGATTGCAACTTTTAAAAACTCATCTGACTTTACAACCGCGAAAAAAATCGAGCACAGGTTTTTTGAGGGGATCGAAAAAATATTGCAAACTCCCAACTGCGGATTACGTTTTTTATCCGCCAAAAACACATAGAATTTAATTTATATAAACAGCCTATGTAGCTGAATTATAATATTTTATAGTCATAATCCCCAAAAGTCTTGTTTAAAACACTCACCCAGATTCAGCTACTAATCGAACAATAGTTGACGCTATCCGGCAGTTTGCCGTATATTGAAGACATGAAAGCATCTACCCCCCCAACAGCCAGACTCGAAGCTCGCCTACCCGCGCATATCCATGCGATGCTTAAGCGTGCCGCCGAAATACAAGGTCGCACCTTGACCGATTTTGTAGTGAGCGCATCCAGTGAAGCGGCGCGACAAACGATAGAATCAAACGATATCATCAGTCTGTCCCTCAATGATCAACGCCTGTTTGCAGAAAGTATTATTAACCCACCCGAACCCAACGCAGCACTCACACGCGCCTTTGCTAAGCATCGTGAATTGTTTGGCAGTCAGTGACCGCCCCTTTTCGGCTTGAAGCCTTACAAAACAGCCACGCTCGTAAAACATTCTCCAGCGGTGAAGTAAAGCTCGACGAATACTTTAAGACGCAAGTAAGCCAAGATATTCGCCGGCATATCGCTAATTGTTTTGTAGCCATCGATGTCAGTAATGAACAAATAGCCGGCTACTACACCATCGCAGCCGCCAGCATAGCCACACCTGATTTACCACCCGAAGACCTGAAACGCTTACCGCGTTACCCCACCCTACCGGCGGTACGTATTGGTCGCTTAGCGGTAGATCAACACTATCAAGGCAAGGGCTTAGGCAAAGCCCTCTTAGCCGATGCCGCCATTAAAGCGATGACCGCCGCCCCCGCATCCTATGCACTGATTGTGGATGCCAAACATGAAATAGCCGTGCAGTTTTATCAACACCATGGTTTTCGCCCGCTTATCGACTTACCCAACGTGCTGTTTTTACCCTTAGCCACAGCAGAAAAGGTCTTATTGGCTTAAAATAATTCCAACATTCCCGAACCAAATCGAGCACACCGTAATCCTCCATCATGTTCATACCATCAAAAAACACTTTAATCGTTGTTTTCTGTGTATTCCATATGACAGCTATCGTAGGGTGGACATTACCCCTCAGTTTAAATAACAACAATCCGCTAACGCGCTTATTGAGCGCTTATATTGATCTAACAGGTAATCAACAATATTGGGATTTTTTTGCTCCCCAAAGCCCCAAGTACCATCAATATTTATCTGTTTGTAATAGCCTAGACACGGATAAAACGATTGGCGAAATCAACTGCGCTGGCACGGCTCTATTTAGCAACTTAAAGCATAACCATGAACCCTATTCTGTCTTTAGCAATACCAGCCGTTACTATCGCTTAACAGAAACCTTAATCAATCAAAATAATCCCGACTTATTTAAAGCTTTTGCGCAGTATTATTCAACACATCAAGCAGACACCCTTACTCATCCCTCTGCCACGCAATTAGTAGGGCACCAATACGAACTCTACCCAGATCTTAATGACTTACCACATGCCGGATATCGCACAGATACGATCCTATGGGAGAGCCAGTAATGCAGCACGCATGGCACACGCTTTGGTTTAAATTAATTGACGCAAGACAATATGCAGTCTTAAGAATTTTATTCGGGGGCTTGTCGGCGCTCTATTTCTTAGAACTATTGCCCTATATCAACAGTCAATTTAGTCATTCCGGTTGGTTAGACGATATACAGCAAATTGCACAACAAAATGGTGGCAGTTGGTCTGTATTTTTTATCCCTGTAGACGGGCATGCCAATACCATCGCCTATGCCATTATTAGCACGGGGATAGTGTCGGCTTTTCTTATGATGATAGGTTGGCAAAGTCGGGCCAGTAGCTTTATGACTTGGCTCATTTGGGTGTCTCTATGGAATCGAAATCCATTAATATTGGATGGAGATGATGCGATACTCAAAATAATGTGTTTTTATTTAATGCTAGCCCCCTGTGGAAACGCGTGGTCAGTTGATGCCGCTCTCAGTAAAACCCAGCAAAAAGTCGCGGTTTGGCCGTTACGGCTTATACAGTTTCAGATTGCTTTGCTTTATTTTGTCTCAGGTTGGGTTAAATTCCAGAGCTTAGAATGGGAAAACGGCACCCTGTTGCACTACGTATTAATTCATCCAGAATATTCACGTTGGAATGGTTGGTTGCTAATGGATTCTGCTTTAATAAAGCACCTATTAGCGCTACTGGTTTGGTTTATAAGAGATTGGGAAGTGTTATTTCCACTCCTCTTGCTCAACCGATACACGCGTAGAGTGAGCATCGTAATAGGGATACTATTCCATATTGGCTTATTACTCACCCTGCATTTACGCTGGTTTCCAGTGGTTATGCTCGCACTTTATCCGGCATTACTCTCAAATAAAGTCTTTATAACACTAGAAAAGAAATGGCTTAAAACCCATAAATAGCTATTCAGTAATTTTTACTAACCAGCTACCCGTGCCTTTACAATTAGTTTGTGCCTCAATAAGAATTTTTGCGTACTCGCCTTTTAATTCAGCTGGAAGCGTACCGTGCACGACAACACTAGTACCGGGACTTTTAGCACCGACGTTAATAACAGCAGGAATCCCTTTAACACTCACTTTAATAGTCTCTGGATGCGTATTACCCGACGCCCTAAAAGAGAAACTAGAACCGGGAGCAACTTCTGATTTATCGGCGGGCTCAAAATCCGTAAAGCGCGGTTTATTACAGGTATTAACGCTACCACTTCGACTATTATCACCCACACCATAAGCACTCGCATGCGTTGCGACCGCCATTAAAATCAAAACACCTAGACCACGAGAAAGTGTCATTATCAGACTCCTTTGTATTGTTATTATCAATACAAAATATCTGGATAAAATAGATTGTCAAACGGGATAAGACCGATGATAACAATTAATTAATGCGTCACAGTTTGTCGTCACACCCCCTTAAAGTATTCCTCAACAACCGGGAAAGGGTTCCGGTTCTTAAAACACAATGAGGAAATAACATGTCAAATTTAGCTTTTGAAATAGGTTTTGATCACTATCTGTTTAAATTACCTTTAGATATAGCAAGATTTTCTAATGAACACCGTCAACAAATACGCTATGGAGAAGAAGCCGCCAAACAGCAACGCGTCAGTCAAAGATCGCCTGATATATATGAAAGCAAAATAATAAGCCTACGTGACAGAGCTTTAATTAAAGGCTTTGAAATGACCTTAACGCCGGAAGACTTAAGAACAAAACTACAAAAAACCGGCAACCGCTGTCCGATTACCGGTGAAACATTCACCTATGCAAGACAAGAGCTAAGCGATTGGTCTGTGGATAGAGTCGACAATAATCTGGGCTATAGCATCAGTAATATTGAAATAGTTTCTGTGACCGCTAATCAAGCCAAAGGCGACTTGGATTTAGCCGGCATCATTAAAAAAGCCATTGGCAAACCTGACCCAGATAGCCTATTAACAGAGGATGAATGGTTTAAGATGGCACGGTTCTATTATCAAAAAATGAAAATAGAAAAACCCTTAAGCATCTGCAAAATACTTACCGACAAACAAGCGTTTTATGATCATATCGTCTTGATGCAATTGTTTAAAAATGACAAGAAACCCAGTAAAGCTTTCTTATTAATGTTGCAAAAATATTGCACTAAAGAAGTGGTCAACAAGGCCAGTAAACTTACCCAAAAACGCATATACCACCGTGCGGATATAGATGTAAACGTGTTATATAACAGCCCAAAACTTTATGCATGGGTGAGAGGCTTTATAAAATCTATAAACGCACACAGTGCTGAATTTGATCCTTTATTACTAGATTGTTTATTTGCTTAATATCACAACAGCAACCCACTAAGATACTAACTGTTACGCGCTTTGGAGATTTTAAAATGAGCTTATTAAACACTCATCAGACACCACTTGAAAACAGCTACTGGATTATTCCTGGTAAATTACTTGCCGGCGAATACCCCAGAACTAAAGAACAACAGACCTCAAGATCACGACTCGAAACCATGTTCCGTGCTGGAATTACTCGATTCATTGATCTAACAACGCATAACGATAATTTAGCGGACTATGAAGAGGTACTTAGAGATGTTTCGGGGGGGTGGGCAAAAAGATTAAATTTTCCGATACCCGATGTATCAATTCCTACTAACCCCAATCAAATGCTGGACATTTTAGATGCTATCGACATAGCACTTTGTGAAGGACATGGCGTGTATATTCATTGTTGGGGTGGCGTAGGTAGAACAGGTACCGTGGTTGGGTGTTGGCTAAAGCGACACCTTGGTGGAAAAATTTGCCAGACCTATCTAACTGCCAGCAAGACGCTTGATGATCTTTGGAAAGAATGCCCAAAATCACTAAAAAAACATCATTCACCTGAAACAACAGAACAACGGGCTTTTATTGACAATTGGCAAGAACCTCATCAAAACTCATTACCACAAGATCACCGGTTTTGGACTTATTTACCCATAACTCAAATTCAAGATGTAGATAAGCGTTTTATTGACGCCAATAATATCATTGCGACAGCCTCTCGGGATGAAGAGTGGGAGCTACTTTTTAAGCAACTTGAAGAATTTCCAGAGTTAATTAATTACCCTCGCATTTTAGGTACTGCGCTTTATACGCCACTACATCAAGCCGCAAGAAATGGTGCGTCTGTAGAAATAGTAAAATTATTACTCAGTCTGGGTGCTTTTAAAACGCTAAAAAATGCAAAAGGTGAAACACCCCTAGATACAGCTCGCAGATTAAAACATAACCATCTGTTTTCTATTTTAGAACCACGCCCTTTACATGCAGTTAGTAGTAATGACCTGTTTAGATTAACCCAACATTTTCAAACTCTGATCAATGCGCGCATGCAAGACAAGGAAAGAACGCCTAAATTGAGATTACCTATTCTTGACCCACTCACAGAATTAAATGTCCCAATATTGAGATGTGCAATTCCTAGTGTAAACGGCGGTTTTAACTTAAAACTCACACAATCAGGGCACAATCCACAAATAATTATGAATAGTTGGTTTAATGATATTGAAGGATCTGGTCAAAAACATCTGCTCATGCCCCAAGGTTATGTACAACTAGAAAATGGGACTTTATAAACCGTGTTAACCCCTAATTAAAGAGAATTTTATGTTGCCGTATCGTATTTTGATTCATCCAAACGCTTACCAAAAGGCTGAAACATATCGCTTGGAATTAACCACCAAAGGCCTTTCGATAGCTGGGCTTTATTTACAACAAGAATTAAAAGATTTAGAAATAGAAAACCTTAATACAGAATCATTTATAGACCACTTATTTGCAACTAAACCAACGCTGATATTTGCAGAAAGTGCTGTTTACGGTAATGGTAAAGATTGGAATCAAAACGAGTTATCGATACTCGGCGATATTGGTGTAGCAACGTTGGTAGAAGTTTACGATGATGGTAAACACTACCAACCCACTATACACAAACAGCCATTTTCTGCGACCCTGTTATTTATACCGGGTGCTTTATTGCGAAACGGCCGGGGTAATACACCCGTAGATTGGGATGAAGTAACGCTTAATAATGAAATTAATCCAACTGCCTATCAGGCTTTATACGAACGTCGAATACTGCCATTGCTTATATATGCAAATCAGCAAGCAAAACTAGTCGATAAAACAGCTTTTATTACACTACCGGGGTTGGGTTGTGGACAATTTGCCGGACCTTTTGAAAAGCAATTAGGGGTGCATTTAAAAGATACTTTAGTCGCAATACTAAATAAACATGCCCGAGAACTGCCTTACATAAAAGCAGTATATGTTGATCCTTATAATGAATGCGAAAATGAGCGCCTTGAATTTGGCTCTGTATCATTGTTAATCAGACCACTCACAAAAGGCAATCAAGATAAATCACAACTGTGTCCTCCGACTACCTATGCTGAAGAGGGAGATGATTACTCTAACTGCCTGCTATTTAGCGTTGTTGCTTGGGATCATGTTTCGTGGCCAGGCAATGATTTTTATGCTGGATCACGAAGTACAGATGATGGTGTAAAAGCCGCTGCAAGTAATTCTATGATGGCCATGACAGGGATAGAGGGAAAATATAACCCCGTCAAACATACGTATGATCCACCGACCAACTATAGAACTTGGACTGAAGTTGTTACGCAAAATAATCTTAAAATCAAAGTAACTCAAAATTTGAGTGTGCTGCCATCAACCCTAAAACAATTGTAATTAAAGATACCTCAACAGGGTTAATCAGATGCCAAAAAACACAATTAAACATCAAGGTAAACTTTATTACTCACAAGCGACAGCTGCAAAGTTGTTAGGTATTACCATCTCTGCACTAAAAACATTAATAATTCCGGAAGGCTTTGAATCTTGTAACTTTAAAGAAAACGGTGTGATATGGGTATCAGCTCAAAGTGTGACAGATTATCGTAAACGCAGAGAAGCTAAGAATTAATCCGAGAGGTTTTTAAAGTATCCGCTATATTATAAAGATACTATTTTTATCCCTACTATTACTCTGAGACCTTTGCACGAATCCAGTCAAAGTCAGCTATAAATGAGATAATACGCACAACATAAATGACTCTCAAAGGTATTTAAATGGCGTGGAAAAATCTAGAACAAACAACACTTGTTGATGCGATGC
>Ga0214182_1000118_pt1 | contig 38311 bp, 31 predicted proteins | sample TroBogEpilimnion_8_FD_153020 | JGI IMG/M metagenome (GOLD analysis project Ga0214182, IMG submission 153020) | Freshwater microbial communities from Trout Bog Lake, WI - 14NOV2007 epilimnion | ecosystem: Environmental > Aquatic > Freshwater > Lake > Epilimnion/Euphotic zone | place: Trout Bog... | reverse complement strand
ATTTGCTGCGTGAACTTTTATTGCCACCCCTAGCAAGACCGCCTGAGATTTCAGAAACGGGTATCCAGGCTTGTAGGGTGCGGTTCCAAACTAAGCGGTATATTTTGTTCATGTTTAGTCTCTGTCTTTAGTTAACTTTTTACTTTTGTAGGCCGGAATAAGACCAGCCTAGGCATGGTTGCGTTTCCTGCGATTCGATCGTTGTACATGCCGGAAACGCTTTCCTCGCTTACGCTCAAAAAGTCTTATTCCGGCCTACAGCTATATTATTAATATTGTGGTGCTGGTCGTAGGGGCGTATTGCATACGCCCTATAAAATTAAGTTCGTTATAAAAGGGCGAATCTGTCGCCCGTACGTTGTTTTGCGTCAATACCTACAGCTAAGCACTTGTAGGCCGGAATAAGACCAGCCTAGCGCGCGCGGGTTGGCGTTTCCAGCATGGGAGCCCTGCCGATGCCGGAAACGCTTTCCTCGCTTGCGCTCAAAAAGCCTTATTCCGGCCTACAGCTATATCTTTAATATTGTGGTGCTGGTCGTAGGGGCGTATTGCATACGCCCTATAAAATTAAGTCCGTCCGAAAAGGGCGAATCTGTCACTCCTATGTTGTTTTGCGTCAATACCTACAGCTAAGCACTTGTAGGCCGGAATAAGACCACCCAAGCGCAGCGCGGGGTGGCGTTTCCGGCATGGGAGCCCTACCGATGCCGGAAACGCTTTCCTCGCTTGCGCTCAAAAAGTCTTATTCCGGCCTACAGTTTTATTGTTGCCACTCTTGAAATTTGTTGAACTTAATTTAAAACATTTTTAATGGTAGCGTTTGCAAGAAATGTAACACTTTGTAACAAACAGGGGCTTTTGTTACAAAGTGTTACAATTTAGTCCGATTTGCATAAGAATATCCTGCATAATTGCCATCAAATTGAACCTCAAGCGAATGATTTCCAGCCATGATCCAACGTATTCTTATTGTTGATGATGACGTCCGTCACCGGGCTTTATTATCTGATTATCTTGAGTCACAAGGCTTTAAATGCCTTGTTGCCGCTAATGCTGTTGAAATGCAAAAACAACTTGTGCGCTATGTTTGCCATCTGATTCTTTTAGATGTGAATATGCCAGGTGAAAATGGCCTAGAGATTTGTAAACGGCTAAGAACTGAAGAGAACCTTATCCCAATCATTTTGCTGACCGCACGAAATGAAATTGTTGATCGTGTCATCGGCTTAGAATTTGGTGCTGATGATTATTTACCTAAACCCTTTGACCTAAGAGAACTGCTCGCTAGAATTAATTCTGTATTACGCCGCGCACCTAATTTAAGTGAACAAAGCCTTGAAGCCATAGACCTTAAGTTACAATTTGGCCCCTACTTTCTTAATGGCAGAGCGAGAAGTTTGCTCTGTGATAACCAAGTCGTATCGCTGAGTACTGAAGAATTATCCTTGCTTATAATGCTGGCTAGTAAACCGGGCAAAGCTTTCACTCGCAACCAATTGGCTCATCAAGTTATTAATGATGGCGGCGATCATAAACCAGAGCAACGCAATATTGATATGCTAGTCTCCCGTCTACGTAAACGTATAGAAGTTACTCCCGCCGAACCTCGCTATATTCATACCATACGTGGAGTGGGTTATGCTTTTACTAACGAGTTTTCTAAGGCTTCTGGATCATGATGCAATGGCTACATAAAATACTGATTAATAAACTTTGGAGGCGCTTCTTTTTTTTAGCACTTATGATGCAATTGTCTTTGACGTTATTTGCTTTTGGTTATGGTGGGCAATTGATGGCGACTCGCCTAGTAAGGAGCGTGGAAACAATTGCCGTCGTTGCCGACGTGGTTGCTCGACATAATGACTCCCTGTTGATGAAACAGGTGATTACTGAACTCACTAAAAATAACTATACCGTTAAATTCGGCCAAATCGCTACAGATAAAACACTTGAAGCCCCGACCCTATCCACACTAGCTACTAAAATAGGTTATATAAAAGCGATACTTTTGCGCCCATCCCTGGCAGTCTTTACTAAAACGCTTGAAGACTTATGTAAAGATTGTTTTACCGTTAGCTATCAAAATGATCCACCCATGATTTGGTTACAAAATAAACACCCTCCTTATGTTAACTTAGGGGCGACACTGATTGGTCAAAAGCTATTTTTTTGGCAATTTATTATTTTTTTAGTGATGGGCTTTTTGTCTGCAATAGGCATGGCTTGGTGGGTAAACAAACGAATTACTCAGCCATTGAATAAACTATCAAATCATGCCTTAAACATAGTTAATGAACGTAGGGTAAATAATATTAACGTAGAGCCCGGCAGTTTATCTGAAGTAGCTATTCTGGCAACAGCCTTAAATAAAATGCATGACGATATCAATCGCTTACTTGTAGAACGTGAACTCTTTTTAGCTGAAATTTCTCATGATTTACGTACGCCTTTAAGTCGTTTAAGTATTGCGGTGCAAATGCAAGAGGCTCAGCCAACAAAGTACACTGAAGGCATGCTGGCAGATATTAAAGAGATGTCGGTTATCATCGATCAAACCATGGAATTAGCGCATGTGAATAATGTGTTAAATGAAGTTTGGGTTGAGGATGATGTGAATAAATTATTAGTTGAGATTAAGGCTAAATATTTACGCGCTGGAATATATTTAGACCTAGATTTATCCACTATGCCAACGCTAAGTTTTAAAAACCTGGCCTTAACGCGCTTATTTTACAATTTAATTGATAATGCCTTGAAGTATGGCAGTGGTGAAGTGCTTATTTCTTCTGTTATGGAAGGATTTATTCCGACTATTTATTTTGTTAACCCTGTACGTGATTGTAATGACGATACAGATACTACATTGAAATCGGTTAATTCATTAAGTGACAGCCTAACTTCTGGCAGGAATAAACTCGGATTGGGAATTATTAAACGCATCACTGAAATGCACAACATTGCATTAGCAATCACTAATGACCAAGAGACTAAGATCTATCGGGTTACCTTAAGTTTTATGCCGGTTTATTAACCCCGTTTCTAATGTTTAAGGTTTCGAAATTATTGAAGCACCTAAACGTTTCAGTCGGGGTTACAAACCACGACCAGCTTTGGATTGTTCGAAAAGGGCGTATGCAATACGCCCCTACCTTGTTTTGCGTCAATGCTTACGCGGGACGGGATTTACAACCCCGTTTCTAATGTTTAAGAACAACTAGCCCTTAGGATAATAACTTTGATAATACCAGCCGTAAGCTGATTCTATCTGTGCTTGAATGCGCGGAGGAATTTCATGGCGCTGAGGTGGCTTTATTTGACTGGATTGGCGATGTGGGTACTTCATGTGGTAATGACTGTCGCTTTCTGGAATGCCCTTGCTAATTTGTTGCGGATTAATCTGGTGCGGTGCCAGTTCTAGCCATGCGTATAAATGCGACATGCAGGCTACCGGTTGGGCAACTAAATCTTCAAAACGTAAAAAATATAAGCGCTCTTGTACAGCCTTTGGCAAATCGGGTACAGCATGTAAAGAAATCAACGGAGCACCGATAGCTTTATCTTTAGCGAACAGCATATCAGCTCGACCAAAGCGATCGTAGTCTGCTAAATGATCTATAAAATCCACTAAGATAGTGCGCTGATGCTGGGCTTCTATAGAACCATAAATCTGTCCTAGATCACGCAAACAGACGATTAATTTGGCTTCGGGTTCGATATGCAATAACAACTCTATGGCATGTAACCAAGCACGATTTTTATCGACGACAGCGGCTTTATTTGCTGTGTGATACCAGCCGCGTAAATAGCCTTGCATGGCTGAGGCTAAATGCGCATAGCTGTTTTCAAAGCTGTTATCGAGTTGAGATAAAAAGAATTGATCATCACTGACCATGCGCCGAATACCTAACAAGGTATTGCACAAGGGCGAACTATGACCTTCGCAATCGATATCAGGATGCTGTGCCAATAATTGGCAGAGCAAAGTTGAGCCGGCTCTGGGGAGGCCTGTCACACCGATGAATTTTGGGGGCATAGTTTATCTGATGATTAATGAAAGAAAATTAAAAATTATAGTGCATAAGTTGATACTCTTTTTACTCAGCATCCACACTATTAAAATAGGGCGGCATGTTGTTGATGTAGGCCATGTACATGGCATCCGCCATCGTCCACAACACATCCAGCTTAAACTGTAAAATTTGTACCATGCGCTCTTGTTGTGCGCGGGTTTTGTAATAATCTAAGGTGATTTCCAAACCATGTTCAACATCACGGCGAGCTTCCGTTAAACGCTTACGGAAATAGCTGTAACCTTCGATATCGACCCAAGGATAATGTTCTGGCCAATTATCTAGGCGCTGTTTATGTATTTTGGGTGCAAACATTTCTGTTAATGAAGAACTAGCCGCTTCATGCCATTCTGCCCTGCGAGCAAAGTTAACATAAGCATCAACAGCAAAGCGCACGCCCGGTAATACATGTTTAAAAGAAGTAATGTCTTCTCGCGTTAAACCCACAGCCAGACCTAATTGTATCCAAGCTTCTATCCCGCCAGCATCTCCGGGATGACCATCATGATCTAAGATACGCTGAGTCCATTTAGCGCGGGTTTCTCGATCAGGGCAGTTAGCCAAGATATTAGCGTCTTTAATGGGAATACAGGCTTGATAATAAAAGCGATTAGCGACCCAGCCTTGTAATTGCTGCTTGGTCAGTTTTCCTTCGTTCATCAAGGTATGGTAGGGATGATGAATGTGATAGTACTTTTCCATGCCACGTAATACCGCTTCAAACTCTACTGTAGTCCATGCTTGTTGGTCGTTATTGCTCATAGTGATCACTTGGTTAGGGTTTATAAATCGATTTCTAATCCGTCATACGCAACTTCAATGCCTGCAGCATCAAGAATTTTACGTTGCTCAGAATCATCATCTAAGATGGGATTGGTATTATTGATATGAATCAATACTTTTCTAGCTTTAGCAACACCATCAAGCACTTCTATCATGCCACCGGGGCCAGATTGGGGTAAATGACCAATTTCTCGCGCTCTTTTATGGCTGATATTTTGTGTGCACATCTCATCATCCGTCCAAAAGGTGCCGTCTACTAATAAGCAATCAACTTCTTGCATAGCGGTCATGACGTGAGGTTCTATTTCACCTAAACCCGGCGAATAAAAGACTTTTTTACCGGTAGAAATCTGTTCGATAATCACGCCGATATTATCGCCTTCATGCGGATCATGGCGATGCGGTGAATAAGGCGGCGCCTTGCTTTTTAAGGCTTGGGTATAAAATCTTAAGTCATCAATAGCAGGAATAGTAAAACTACTGCCATCAACAGGAACAGCATGATGATTGACGGTACAGTAATCTTTTAACATGGTAAATAAGGGAAAGCCCGTAGTCAGATCTTGTTTAACCATTTCCGTACAATAAACTTCTAAGGGTTTGCCTTCTCTGAGCATCAACATGCCGGTAGTGTGATCAATTTGGCTATCGATTAGGAGTATGGCTTTAATACCGGTATCACGTATGCCCACTTTAGGCTGTATAGCTGGAAAAGCCTCGAGTTGACTACGGATATCGGGTGAGGTATTAATTAATAACCAATTTTTGTTGTCGGTACTGACGGCAATAGAGGATTGGCTACGTGCGTTGCCATTCATGGTGTTATGGCGTATACGATGACAATTATGACAATTACAATTCCATTGAGGAAATCCGCCGCCTGCACCTGAACCAAGAACTCTAACTTTCATAATAAAACCTGCTTAAAATGTCTGAATGATACGGCAATACTATTTTTCAGGCAAAAAAAAGGGAATCGATAAGATCCCCTTTTTTATGTAAACCATCCCAAGCTCTGCAGCTTGGAGATTGATTAACGGTTGTAGATGTACATTGTTACTTCAAAACCAAAACGTAGGTCAGTATAGCTTGGTGTTTCCCATTTCATGATGAACCTCCAGTAATTATTAGAATTAGTTGCTAGCTTGATCAAGTAAGCTAGTTCAAAGTATACGATGAACTATTTTTTTACGCAACATAGACATCATTGAAACAGGGGTGTTTTTTATTTTAAGAAAAGAGTATTATCCGAATTCACCTGAAAACACTAAAACTATACTAATAATGGCGAGGACTTATGGCTGATGTTACTGAAATTTTTATTATCATGTTACTCGTAGCGAGTGCGGCATTTGCACCACTAGGCTATTTTATCTATAAATACACTAAGAAAAATGGTGATCCTTTTGGCGATACTGAGCCACATGGTGACAGCCATTCAGCCGTTAATGATTTAGCTGAAAAGGCTATTCATTTTGTTAAAAGTCGACTTGGTAAGAAATAAACTTTAATTAATGATTGGGCTATTTAGGCTGCTTAAATTAGTGGAATTCAGTATAAAGCCACTCCCACAATTAAGTTCTTGACCGATGGATAAGCTTATTCAGATGCTGCTTCTAAATAAGTAGATGTCGATCGTAATTTAGGGACAGGTCGCGACCTGTCCGTTCGCGGTGAAATATACTGATAATGCGAACTTACTTGTTTAGATAGCTATGGGCAGGAACAATGCCTATGCCAGAAACGCTTATTCTCGCTTACGCTCGAAAAGCCTTATTCCGGCCTACCAGTCAGTTCAATTTTCCTTAATTGCGAGCAATGACGAGGAGCGTAGAAACGATAAGCCCGCCTCGATCAGCATCAAAGTACTTTACAAAGGGTGTATGCAATACGTCCCTAGTAACTATCACCACAAGTTGGGCATGATGGGTTTTTAGTTAACCTCATCGTATTCCACTCCATAGTCAAGCCATCTAATAACAATAAGCGCCCTGTTAATGGCTTACCAATTGCCATAATTATTTTTAAGGCTTCTAAAGCCTGAATACTACCTACAATTCCTGTAATAGGCGCAATGACACCATTGGTGGCGCAATTTTGTAATTCCTCGCCATCACTGTTATACAGGCAGTTATAACAAGGACTGTTATTTATACCCGGCGTAAACACAGAAACCTGACCCTCAAAACGAATAGCGGCTCCTGAAACCAGTGGGGTTTGATGCTTAACACAGGCCTTGTTAATGGCAAAACGTGTAGAAAAATTATCACTACAATCCAGCACCACATCTGCGTTCATCACTTCAATATCAAGTTGCTCTCCAGCTAAACGCTGCTTAACGGCTTTAACATGCACATCAGGATTTAATTTTTTAAGCGTTTCACGGGTTGAAATTACTTTATCAAGCCCTATATCGGGTGTGTGATGAGCAATCTGCCGCTGTAAATTGGATAGTTCAACCACATCATCGTCATAAATAACAATACTGCCTATTCCTGCTGCCGCTAAATACATAGCTACTGGAGACCCTAAACCTCCTGCACCGATGATTAATACTTTCGCGGCGAGGATTTTTTGCTGACCTTCAATATCACATTGAGGCAGCATGATTTGACGGCTGTAGCGTAGTAATTGAGTGTCATTCATAGCTTAATTATTGTTGTAAGGTGTGGGTGAATGATGCCAAATAACTTGACAGACTGCAAAACCTGATTATTATTAGCACTCATTACTAGCGAGTGCTAATAACCGAAACCCTTTTATTTTAATGTTAGGAGATATAAATGAGCATACGTCCATTGCACGACAGAGTCATAGTAAAACGCGTTGAAGAAGAAACAACAACAGCAGGCGGCATCGTCCTTCCAGGCTCTGCTGCTGAAAAACCTAGCCAAGGCGTTATCTTAGCCGTAGGTTCTGGTAAAGCATTAGACAATGGTACTGTTCGCGCTTTAGAAGTTAAAGTAGGCGACAAAGTATTATTCGGCAAATACTCTGGTAACGAAGTCAAAGTTGACGGTGAAGACCTCATCGTTATGCGTGAAGAAGACATCATGGGCATCTTAGGTTAAGCCTAAAGCCTCTTACCTCATAATCACACAAACTACTAAGGAATAAAAATGGCAGCAAAAGATGTATTATTCGGTGATGACGCACGTGTTCGTATGGCGCGTGGTGTTAATATTTTAGCAAACGCAGTAAAAGTAACTTTAGGCCCTAAAGGCCGTAATGCGATTTTGGACAAAAGCTTCGGCGCTCCAACCATTACTAAAGACGGCGTATCTGTTGCTAAAGAAATCGAATTAAAAGATAAATTCGAAAATATGGGCGCACAAATGGTAAAAGAAGTGGCTTCACACACTTCTGATGTTGCTGGTGACGGCACAACGACTGCAACTGTATTAGCTCAATCTATCGTTAACGAAGGTTTGAAAGCAGTTGCAGCTGGCATGAACCCAATGGATTTAAAACGCGGCATTGATTTAGCGGTGACTAAAGCGGTTGAGTCTATTCGTGCTTCAGCTGTACCTTGCACAGACAACAAAGCTATTGCTCAAGTAGGTACTATCTCTGCAAACTCTGATGATTCAGTGGGCAAAATCATTGCTGAAGCCATGGAAAAAGTCGGCAAAGAAGGCGTTATTACTGTTGAAGAAGGTTCAGGCTTAGACAATCAACTAGACGTTGTTGAAGGTATGCAGTTTGATCGTGGCTATTTGTCACCTTACTTCATCAACAAACAAGAAAACATGAGCGTTGAATTAGATGATCCTATGATCTTAATTTACGACAAAAAGATTTCTAACATTCGTGAAATGCTACCTGTTTTAGAAGCCGTTGCTAAATCAGGCCGTCCTTTATTGATCATTGCTGAAGATGTTGAAGGCGAAGCTCTAGCAACTCTAGTTGTTAACACTATTCGTGGTATCGTAAAAGTTGCAGCTGTTAAGGCTCCAGGCTTTGGCGACCGTCGTAAAGCTATGTTGGAAGACATCGCAATCTTAACAGGCGGTACTGTTATTTCTGAAGAAGTGGGTTTGAGCTTAGAAAAAGCTGAACTTGACCAATTAGGCACAGCAAAAAGAGTTCAAATCACTAAAGAAAACACCACTATCATTGATGGTGCTGGTTCTGAAGACCAAATCAAAGGCCGTGTTACACAAATTCGTGCCCAAGCTGATGATGCAACTTCTGACTATGACAAAGAAAAATTACAAGAACGTCTAGCTAAATTAGCTGGCGGTGTTGCTGTTATCAAAGTAGGTGCTGCAACTGAAATTGAAATGAAAGAAAAGAAAGCTCGCGTTGAAGATGCATTGCATTCAACACGTGCAGCCGTTGAAGAAGGCGTTGTAGCTGGCGGCGGTACTGCCTTGGTTCGCGCTTTATCAGCATTAGTTGGTTTAGAAGGTATTAATCATGACCAAACAGTCGGCGTTAATATTTTACGTCGCGCAATGGAAGAGCCTTTACGTCAAATTGTAGCTAACGCAGGCGACGAGCCTTCTGTAGTTTTCAATGAAGTACAAAAAGGCACTGGTAGCTTCGGTTACAATGCCGCAACTGGCCAATATGGCGACATGATTGAAATGGGTATCTTAGATCCTGCTAAAGTAACGCGTACTGCATTACAAAATGCGGCTTCTGTTGCTGGCTTAATGCTGACAACTGAAGTTATGATTGCTGATGCGCCTAGCGATGACAAAGGTCATGGCGGCGGCATGCCAGACATGGGTGGCATGGGCGGTATGGGTGGCATGGGCGGCATGATGTAATCATGCTGTCTTAAAGCCAGATGGCTTTAGACACTTAGCTTTAAAAATAAAAGCCCCGACTGCCTTAAGGCAATCGGGGCTTTTTTGTGCCTGGATCTTAATTAAATGATGTTACTAGTAGTAAAGATAAAACCACCGTAGGTGGTGTATTGCATACGCCCACCATCGAAAGCTCAATGTTATAGAACTTAATTTTATAAGGGCGTATGCAATACGCCCCTACGGCCAGTTGTAGGCCGGAATAAGACTTTACGAGCGAAAGCGAGTAAAGCATTTCCGGCCTAGGCTCTGCTAATGTGCCGAAAACGCCACCACGCGCTACGTATGGGTGAGCAAAAAGCATTACCCTCCCTACCCGTCTATAACCCCCAGAAGCAATTTTCAATACTACTCAAGCTCTTTTGATGTGCCAAGATTTCCTCTTCATTACAGCGTATTATCTTAAGTGCAGGGCGATTTGCTTTAGCTCGAACAACTGTTGAACTGGGGATAACTAGCTCCGCGTTAGTAGGCACATCATCATCCATTAACGATGATTGCCCGCCTGTCATAAATAAAAACACTTCTGCTAAAATTTCCGCATCCAATAAGGCGCCATGCAATTCTCTATGACTATTATCTATACCGTAACGCTTACAAAGCGCATCTAAGCTATTACGTTGACCCGGATGTTTTTTTCGAGCATATACCAGCGAATCAAATACAAGACAGAAATCGGCTATCGTTTTTGTGTCATTATCTAATAACGAAAACTCATTATTGATAAAACCCACATCAAAGGGCGCATTGTGGATAACTAATTCTGCATTTTCTATAAAAGCTATAAATTCAGCAGATATCTGCCTAAAGAGCGGCTTATCATCTAAAAACTCATTACTGATGCCATGCACAGCCATAGCACCCTCATCTATTTTTCTCTCGGGATTAATATAAGTATGGAAACGTCTTCCTGTTAAGCGACGATTTATTAATTCAACACAGCCAATTTCAATAATTCGGTGACCATCTTTGGTGCTAAGTCCGGTTGTTTCGGTATCAAGAACAACAATGCGATTAGAGGTGTTATTTTTAGTCATAGATGTTAAAAAAGGTTAAATTATTAGGCTATCAATTCTAAGGCAGGACAGCTTAGCTCAAACGCTCATTTAAGCACAGGCTAAAGGCGAAAAACCTTAAGTTGAGCCGCTTAGGCTTAATCTTTTGCCCTGAGCCTTTTGTCTTTTGCCTGTACTAAAACATAAAACTTTACGACAAATCCTTGATAGATGCTAGGTATCAATTACTACTTGATCAAGCATAAAGAAGAAAAACATAATTTAGAACTTGTTAATATCCGCGTTAATCACTATAATAGTTCGTTCATACAAAATGCGAATGTGGCGAAACTGGTAGACGCGCTGGATTTAGGTTCCAGTAGGTTATTCTGTGAGAGTTCGAGTCTCTCCATTCGTACCACCCTATTCTATAAAGCTTTACGACTCATCGTTAAGCTTTCAGCTTTATCAAGCCACCAACGGCACTCATAAAAAATCTTCTACAAATTAATTAAGAGGTATAGGAATGCAAGTTTCTGTCGAAACGACATCAGAATTAAGCCGAAAAATGACTGTAAATGTGCCTGAAACTTTGGTTCAGGAAAAAATAGCTCAGCGCTTTAAAACATTAGCACGTGAAGTGAAAATCGATGGATTTCGTCCAGGAAAAGTACCTGCACATGTCGTTAAAAAAATGTATGGCGAACAAGTTCGCAACGAAGTTCTAGGCGACCTTATCAACAGCACATTCCCTGAAGCTTTAGAAGAGCAAAATCTAAATCTTGCTGGCCGCCCCTATATTGAAGAAGTAGAAAATACCGAAGGCTTTAAATACACCGCTGTATTTGAAGTTTATCCTGAAATATCACTAGCAGGCGTCGATCAACTTGAAGTAGTTCGCCCTACTGCCACTGTTGCAGACAGTGATGTTGACGATATGATTGAAAAACTAAGAGCTCAAAAACAAGACTGGTCAATTGTTGACCGCGCCTCACAAGTACTTGATCGCGTCACTATTGGTTTTACCGGCGTATCTGAAGGCGAAAACTTTACTGATGGTCGCATAGAAGACTTCAAAGTCGTCTGCGGCGAAAAAAAGATGATCCCTGGATTTGAAGATAATTTAATCAACCTTAAAGCCGGCGACAATAAAATTTTCTCCGTCACTTTTCCTGAAGACTACAACCACGAAAAGCTCGCTGGCAAAGTCGCCGAGTTCAATGTAGATGTCGTTTCAGTCGAAGAACCCGTATTACCCACTATTGATGAAGAATTCATTGCCGCCTACGGCATATCTGATGGAACACTGGAGTCATTTCGTGCCGACATCAAAAACAACATGGAAAGAGAGCTCGAACAAGCGCTGCGCGGCAAATTAAAACTTGCAGTAATGGATGAACTCTATGAAAAAATTCAAATAACCATCCCTAATGCGCTTATCGATAGCGAAGTAGAAAACCTACTTAAACCTTATGTTGAAAAAGCTAAAAGACAAAAAGTAAACATTGAAGAACTTAACATTCCTAGAGATGCTTTTGAAGAACAAGCTAAACGTCGAGTAGCGCTAGGCTTAATATTATCTGAAGTCGTACAAAAAAACAGTATTGAAATCGACAATGGAAAAGTCCTTACTACCATCGAAAACATGGCAAAAAGTTATGAACGTCCTGATGATGTCGTTAGATGGTATTATTCAGACGAAAAAAGACTAGACGATGTTCGCCAAATGGTTTTAGAAGATCAGGTTATTGAATGGTTAGTAGTACAAGCCAAAGTAACTGATGAAACCATCAAATTCAGTGACGTTATGGATCCACGATAAGGATTAGCTATGTACAACCAACATGTAATAAATCAAGCAAAAGCGCTAGAAGCTGCCGGGGGACTAGTCCCTATGGTCATCGAGCAAACAGCTCGAGGCGAGCGTTCTTTTGATATTTACTCTAGGCTTTTAAAGGAACGCGTTATTTTCTTAGTCGGCCAAGTAGAAGACTACATGGCTAACTTAGTCGTGGCTCAGTTACTTTTTTTAGAATCTGAAAACCCAGACAAAGACATCCATTTATATATAAACTCTCCAGGTGGCTCAGTGACTGCAGGCATGTCTATTTATGACACCATGCAGTTTATTAAACCTGATGTCAGCACACTGTGTATCGGCCAAGCTGCAAGTATGGGCGCATTACTTTTAACGGGTGGCGCTAAAAACAAACGTTATTGCCTACCTAACTCAAGAATGATGATTCATCAGCCTTTAGGTGGCTTTCAAGGTCAAGCATCTGATTTTGACATTCATGCCAAAGAAATTTTGTCTATTAGAGACAAACTTAATAACATCATGTCACACCATACTGGCCAACCCTTGGAAAAAGTGCAGCAAGATACCGACAGAGATAACTTCATGAATGCTAATGATGCCGTTACCTATGGCCTTATTGATAAAGTATTAGCTAACAGAGCAAGTGTTACCGATTAATAACGAATTGGTATTGTTCGGATATTTCGGCTAAGCTAAGTTACATAAAAAATTGAATTATGAACTTAGTATTTCAGAGGATAGATTAATGAGTAATGATAAAAATAGTAAAGATGACGATAAGTTACTTTATTGTTCATTTTGTGGAAAAAGCCAACACGAAGTAAGAAAGCTAATTGCTGGACCTTCTGTCTATGTTTGTGATGAATGTGTAGAACTATGTAATGATATTATCAAAGATGAATTAGACGATGAAACATCGACTTTTTCAGGCAGTTCACTACCTAAGCCTAAAGAAATAAAAGAAGAACTAGACGGTTATGTCATTGGACAAGATCGTGCTAAAAAAATATTAGCCGTAGCTGTTTATAATCACTACAAACGCTTACGTAACAAATCTAAAAAAGATGCTATTGAGCTTGCAAAAAGTAATATCTTATTGATAGGCCCAACTGGCTCAGGCAAGACTTTATTAGCTGAAACTTTAGCACGCTTATTAGATGTCCCCTTTACTATTGCTGATGCCACTACGTTAACAGAAGCCGGTTATGTCGGTGAAGACGTAGAAAACATTATTCAAAAAATTCTACAAAAATGCGATTACGATGTAGAAAAAGCAGAAACAGGCATTGTTTACATAGATGAGATCGACAAGATTTCTAGAAAATCAGACAATCCATCGATCACTCGTGATGTTTCTGGCGAAGGCGTACAACAGGCTTTACTAAAACTTATCGAAGGCACGATTGCCTCAGTACCACCACAAGGTGGTCGCAAACATCCACAAGGTGAGTTTTTACAAGTTAATACTGCCAACATTCTATTTATAGTAGGTGGCGCCTTTGCTGGCTTAGATCGTGTTATCAAAGCTCGCTCAGAAAAAGGTGGCATTGGCTTTTCAGCAGATGTTAAAACCAAAGATGAATCCAAAAACGTTGGCCAACTTTTTGCCGAAGTTGAATCTGAAGATTTAATTAAATACGGATTGATTCCAGAGTTTGTAGGTCGTTTGCCAATTATCGCTACCTTAGAAGAACTCGATGAAGCCGCGCTAATTAAAATCTTAACCGAACCTAAAAATGCCCTCATCAAACAATATAAACATTTGTTTGAAATGGAAGGTGCAGAACTTGAGTTCAGAGAAGACTCACTAAAAGCAATTGCTACTAAAGCCATGGAAAGAAAGACTGGTGCTCGCGGACTGAGAACCATCGTAGAAAATGTCTTACTTAACACCATGTATGAAATACCCTCAGCTGACAACATCAGCAAAGTAGTCGTTGATGAAAGTGTTATATTAGGCCAATCAGAACCCTTATTAGTGTACGAAACTGATAAGAAATTAGCTGCTTCTGAATCCTAAGCTCATGATGAGTGTAAGCAAGGCCATTAATTTTGCTTACACTCTCAACAACATTAATCTTAACTTCCCCTTCCCTCACGCGTAACCTGCAAGCCCTATTGCGCCGGATGTTAAAACATCTGTGACGCAATATGACATCCAAATAATGTATTGAACCGTCATGTCGACATCTTATAATTATCATTATGCGGTGCAATACGACTATCGCCTATTGCATCCTACCTTACTAGTTTGTATGGAGCGGATGGAGTTTTTGTTGAACTTGCAGTATTACGGAGTTAATTATATTGATTTAAGTAATGAACAACAAACCATAGCCCTCGATGCGACAAAGTATAATCATAGGTCGGCATTAAACATGCCCATGACACCGCTCCCTGTGGGATAATAGCCCACTCAGGCATAATTATCTCCCTATTATTGCCTACTGGTTCTTTGGATAATTAATGAAAGTTCACCTTAAAACACTCGGCTGTCGGCTTAATGAAGCTGAATTAGAAACTTGGGCTCAAGCTTTTCAAAAATCTGGCCACGCAATTACTAAACAGGCCGAAGCGGCTCAACTCATCGTTATTAATTCTTGCGCGGTTACTCAAGATGCCGCTAGAAAATCACGTCAACTGATACGCCGCATTCATCGTGACAATCCCCAAGCAAAACTAGTCGTAAGTGGATGTTATGCTACTTTAAACCAAGAAGAAGCCTCGTCTTTACTGGGTGTTGACTTGGTTGTTAGCAATAAAGATAAAGATCAACTAGTAGAAAAATCCTTAAGTGAACTTAACATGGATACCATGCCCAGCATGGCTACAGATCCAGGTGAAACCTCTTTATTTACACGCGGCAGACAACGGGCATTCATTAAGGTACAAGATGGCTGTCGTTATCGTTGCACCTTTTGTATTGTCACTGTAGCACGTGGTGAAGAAGTCAGTCGCTCTATACAAGCGATTGTTGATGAAATTAATGAACTGCATCAGCAAGGCATCACCGAAGTTATTTTAACGGGCGTGCATTTAGGCGGTTATGGTAGTGATTTAGGCATTAATTTATCTGATCTAATTAAAGCTATACTTGCCCAAACCGATATTCCTAGACTTAGGTTAGGTTCTTTAGAGCCTTGGGAATTACCCGACGATTTCTTTGAATTATTTCATAATCCTAGACTCATGCCACACTTACATTTACCCCTGCAAAGCGGTTCAGATACGGTGCTACGTAGGATGGCACGACGCTGTAAAACAGAAGAATTTTCTAGCATCGTTCAGAAACTACGCGCAGAAATCCCATATTTTAATATCACTACCGATATTATTGTCGGCTTTCCTGGTGAGACTGAACAAGAATGGCAAGACAGCTATAATTTCATCAAACAAACCGGTTTTGGCCATATACATATATTTACTTATTCCCGTCGAGAAGGCACTAAAGCCGCTAATTTACCCGATCAAATTAGCGAAGAAACTAAAAAACAGCGTAGCCGACAATTACATGAATTAGCCAACACCATGAAGCTAGAGTTTTTTAAGGAAAATCTAGGCCTAGAACTCCCAGTACTCTGGGAAGGTTATAGCATTGCACAAGAAGATGGCAATCAGCAGGTCTTTGGATATACACCTAATTACCTAAGAGTCAGTAGCATCATAAAAGCAGATGTCTCGGTTGAAAATAAGACCTTAAAGGTAAGGTTATCAGAATTAGGCGAAGACTATATAATAGCCGTCATGTAATATCAGTAAGCGTAGGGGCATTGCCCCTACCGTTAACATATCTCTCATTTAATAACATATAACGCATCCATGGAAAAAACATACGCTCCTCACGACATAGAACAACGCTGGTATAAAAACTGGGAAGAACAAGGTTATTTTGCCGCTAAAGCTGAGGGAGAATCGTATTGCATTATGATTCCACCACCTAATGTCACCGGCAGCCTCCACATGGGTCATGCTTTCCAAGATACTATTATGGATGCCCTCACCCGCTATCATAGAATGAAAGGTTATAGCACCTTATGGCAGGCAGGTACTGATCATGCTGGTATTGCGACACAAATGGTTGTTGAACGTCTTTGTAATGCCGAAGGTAAGACGCGCCATGATTACGGCCGTGAAAAATTCGTAGAAAAAGTTTGGCAATGGAAAGAAGAATCAGGCGGTGCTATTACTCAGCAACTTCGCCGCATGGGCTCTTCATTAGATTGGAATAGAGAGCGCTTCACTATGGATGATGGCATGTCCGATGCCGTTCAAGAAGTTTTTATACGCCTTTATGAAGAAGGTCTGATTTATCGCGGCAAACGTTTAGTTAACTGGGATCCCGTACTACATACTGCTGTTTCTGATTTGGAAGTGTTATCCGAAGAAGAAAATGGCTCTATGTGGCACATCCGTTATCCTTTATCGAATGGCCAAGGTCATTTAATCGTTGCTACCACTCGCCCAGAAACCTTATTGGGTGATGCGGCAGTCGCGATTCATCCAGATGATGATCGCTATAAACATTTATTAGGTGAATCTGTAGAACTACCCTTAACCGGCCGTAGAATTCCGATTATAGCCGACGAGTATGTTGATCCTGAGTTTGGTACTGGCTGCGTTAAAATTACACCCGCTCATGACTTTAATGATTATGAAGTTTGGAAACGTCATCGCCATACTTCAGTCATACAAGATTTACCTCATGGCGGTTTGATTAATGTTTTAACTGTCGATGCCGCAATACGAAGCAATGACGAAAACGAAAACCAACTAATCCCAGAACAATACAGTGGACTTGATCGTTTCGCCGCACGTAAACAAATAGTTGCTGATCTTGAAGCTCAGGGCTTATTAGAAAAAATAGTTGACCATAAATTAATGGTACCGCGTGGTGATCGCACTAACAGTGTCATCGAACCTTTATTGACTGATCAATGGTACGTTAAAGTTGCGCCACTAGCAGAACCAGCCATAGCTGCTGTTGAAAATGGCGACATTAAATTTGTCCCTGACAACTGGAAAAATACCTATTTTGACTGGATGCGCAATATTCAAGATTGGTGTATTTCCCGGCAAATTTGGTGGGGACATCGTATTCCCGCTTGGTATGATGACTTAGGCAATATTTATGTCGGATCGTCTGAGCAAACTATTCGTGAAAAACATAACTTACCCGCTGATTACGTCCTTAAGCAAGATGAAGATGTACTCGACACTTGGTTTTCATCAGCGCTTTGGCCTTTTTCAACCTTGGGTTGGCCAGAAAACACTGAAGAACTCGCCAAACATTATCCAACCAGCGTACTAGTTACAGGTTTTGACATTATTTTCTTCTGGGTAGCCCGCATGATTATGATGGGGCTTAAGTTTCAAGGCGCAGTACCTTTTAAAGAAGTCTACATACACGGTCTGGTGCGTGATGCCGAAGGCCAAAAAATGTCCAAGTCTAAAGGCAATGTACTCGATCCGATTGATATTATTGATGGTATAGAGCTCGATGCCCTGGTCGCTAAACGAACTGCGGGTATGATGCAGCCGCATTTAGCCAAAAAGATTGAGCAAGCAACCCGCAAAGACTTTCCTGATGGCATTCAGTCTTACGGTACCGATGCCTTACGCTTTACTTTCGCTTCATTAGCATCAACTGGCCGCGATATTCGTTTTGATATGGCAAGAACCGAAGGTTATCGTAACTTCTGTAATAAGCTTTGGAATGCTGCGCGTTACGTATTAATAAATACCGAAGAGCACGATAACGGCCTATCTGATGCTCCCTGCACTTACTCTCAAGTTGACCGTTGGATTATTTCTAGGCTCCACCAAGTTACAACTACAACGAGTGACGCCATAGATAACTATCGCTTTGATTTAGCCGCACAAGCGCTTTATGAGTTCACTTGGAATGAATACTGTGACTGGTATTTGGAGCTCGCCAAAGTATCTTTACAATCTGATGATGAGGCCTTACAGCGCGGCACTCGTAAAACCTTATTGACAGTTCTTGAAACTCTGTTACGCTTAGCCCATCCGCTAATGCCTTTTATCACCGAAGAAATTTGGCAACGCGTTGCTCCCTTAGCGGGCATACAAGCTGACACCATCATGTTACAAGCTTATCCAGTAGCTAATGAATCGCTCATTGATGATAAGGCGATCACAGAAATAAATTGGCTGATGAACTTTATTCTAGGTGTACGCCGTATTCGTGGTGAAATGAATATTGCTCCTGGTAAGCCTTTACCAGTATTGCTACAAAATGTTTCAGCTAATGATCATGACTTCTTAAAGACCAATAGTGTTTATTTACATAGAATTGGTCGCTTAGAATCAATAACATGCTTAGAAAATGAACAGACTGCACCAGAATCTGCCATTGCCTTAATTGGCGAAATGAAAATATTAATACCTATGGCAGGTTTGATCGATAAAGACGCTGAATTAGCACGCTTAGAAAAAGAAATACAAAAAATCAACAATGATTTACCTAGAATTAAAGATAAATTAACTAATCCGACTTTTATCGACAAAGCACCTGCCGCCGTTATCGACAAAGAGAAAGCTAAATTAGCTGAGTTAAATTCATCGCTAAGTAACCTTGAACAACAACACGCTAAAATTCTAGCGATGTGATAAAAGCAGGCTAAAGGTAAAAGGCAAAAAACTTAGGGGCGTATTGCAGTGCCCATTTATAGAACGCTCAATGCCTCTCACGGGACGGGGTTTGCAAACCCCGACCGGCATTAGTAGACGTTCAATGCAAATGGAATTATTTTATTAGGGCGTATGCAATACGCCCCTACTGTCACAACAATATTACCTATAAAAATAAACACACTAGAGGCGTATTGCCTACGCCCATTTATTAAAACATCAATATTATGGCTTTTGTAGGTCGGGTTACGCTATCGCTAACCCAACCTACATAACTTTTAGCCTTTAGCCTTCTTTAACCTAACTTAAAACCTTGCCTATGGCTAACTCATCTGAAAACATTCCGCTTAGTGACTTCATTCATTACTTGATTCAAGATGGACTATTGACAGAAAATGAAGTTGAAACCCATAAAACGCAAGCACAAATAAAACATACGCCTTTATTAAGTTATCTGGTCATAAATAATTTTATTGATAGCCATCAAGTCGCCATTAAAGCTTCACAAGCCTACAATTTACCGTTTTTTGATCTCGAAGCTATTGAACTTCCAAGCCTACCGATTCAATTATTAAATGAAAAACTTATACGTAAACATCATATACTGCCACTCATTAAACGTGGCGATACGTTATTTATTGCAATATCAGACCCCACTAATTTTCAGGCCTTAGATGACATCAAGTTTCAAAGCCAACTGCATGCAGAAGCCATACTCGTTGATGAAAAAAAGCTACTCAACGCTATAGAAAAACTGTTAGAGGCCGCAGACACTTCAATATCTGATCTACTTGATGTTGAATTAGAAAATCTGGATATTAACAGCAATAATATTGATGACGAAGATTTCTTCAAAACGGAAGGCAATACAGAAATTGACGATGCGCCGGTAGTCCGCTTTGTTAACAAAATATTGTTAGATGCCATTAAAAAAGGTGCTTCTGACATCCACATGGAACCTTATGAAAAATACTTCCGAATACGCTACAGATCCGATGGCATACTTTATCAAGTCGCCAGCCCTCCTAGTAATATAGCGACTCGGATCGTATCCAGAATAAAAGTCATGGCTAAAATGGATATTGCCGAACGCCGCGTCCCACAAGATGGCCGGATTAAAATAACCCTCTCTCAAAACCGAGCCATTGATTTTCGAGTCAACTCATGTCCGACACTATTTGGCGAAAAAATTGTCTTGCGAATTCTTGATCCAAGCAGCGCTCAAATTGGCATTGAAAAGCTAGGCTTCGAACCTGAACAAGAAAAGCTTTTTCTGCGAGCTATTAACAAGCCTTATGGCATGGTTCTGGTTACTGGCCCTACCGGCAGCGGCAAAACAGTCACTCTTTACACAGGACTCAACATACTTAATAGTGTCGAACGCAATATATCTACCGCCGAAGATCCTGTTGAAATAACAGTTGAAGGTATTAATCAGGTTAATATGAATATCAAAGCCGGACTCACCTTTGCCAATGCTTTACGGGCTTTTTTACGCCAAGATCCTGACGTTATTATGGTCGGTGAAATTCGCGATTTAGAAACCGCAGAAATCGCCGTTAAAGCTGCACAAACAGGGCATCTAGTGCTTTCTACATTACACACCAATGATGCCCCACAAACCTTAAATCGCCTTATGCAAATGGGCATTGAACCTTTTAATATCGTGTCTGCGGTTATCTTAATCATAGCTCAACGCTTAGCTAGACGATTATGTGAACACTGTAAAACACCTGCTTATCTCCCTGATGCCACCCTTATTGCCACGGGCTTTAAAATAGAAGAACTAAACACGCTTCAAATATACAGCCCTGTCGGCTGTGAACGTTGTACCAATGGTTATAAAGGTAGAATCGGCATTTATCAGATGATGACCTTAAGTGACCCTATGCGTGCGCTTATATTAGAAGGTGGCAATGCTATGCAATTGGCCCAACTTGCTAAGTCTGAAGGCATCAATGATCTACGCAGTTCCGGCTTAAATAAAATTCGCATGGGCATTACTAGCCTAGAAGAAATAGATAGAATAACTAAGGACTAATCATGACTAACAAAATCGAACAATATGATTTTATCTGGCAAGGTTTTGATAAAAGCAAAAATAAAAGCAAAGGTGAAATTCCTGCAAAAACCGAAGTCATCGCACGCATGGAGTTAAGGCGACAAGGTTATCAAGTGACCCGGATAAGAAAAAAATCTAAGCCTTTATTTGCAAGAGTACAAAAAATTACGCCCGCTGACATTGCTATTTTCTCAAGGCAATTAGCCACCATGCTTAAGGCTGGCGTACCTTTAGTCCAAGCATTCGATATTATTGGCAAAGGCCATGAAAATCCAAGTATGCAACAAATGCTACTAAAAATTAAAGTTGATCTTGAAAGTGGTGACACCTTAGCAGAATCACTTAAAAAGAATCCACTCTACTTTGATGAATTATTTTGTAATTTGGTTGAAGCTGGCGAAAGTGCTGGAGTACTAGAAACATTACTAGACAAGATCGCCACCTATAAAGAAAAAACCGAGTCCATGAAGAAGAAAATAAAAAAAGCCTTAACTTATCCTATCGCGGTAATTATCGTGGCTTTTATTGTTACGGCCATACTTCTACTATTTGTAGTGCCAGTCTTTGAAGATCTATTCAAAAGCTTTGGTGCTGACCTACCTATCTTTACTCGCATGGTTGTCGACATGTCTAAAACATTGAAACAAGTCTGGTGGCTAATCCTAGGCATCATCATCGCGGTGATTTATACTTTTATTTACTTCAAGCAGCGTTCACGATCTTTTAATCGTTATCTGGATAGAACCTTATTAAAGATCCCTGTGATCGGTACTATTTTAAACAAATCAGCGATTGCCCGATTTTCAAGAACCTTATCAACCTTATCAGCGGCTGGTGTGCCTTTAGTGAATGCCTTGAATTCAGTTTCTGGTGCCTGTGGCAATATTATGTATTGTGAAGCTGTATTGAAAATGCGTGAAGAAGTCGCAACAGGACAACGCTTACAATTTGCTATGCTACAAACTATGCTATTCCCTCACATGGTGCAGCAAATGATTGCTATTGGTGAAGAGTCAGGTTCTATGGATGCCATGCTAGCAAAAGTTGCCGACTTTTATGAAGAAGAAGTTGATAACTTAGTCGATAATTTAAGCAGTTTAATGGAACCTATGATTATGGTGGTTTTAGGCGTACTCATAGGGGGCTTAGTCGTTGCTATGTACCTGCCTATATTTAAAATGGGCGCGGCTATCAGTTAATTATTAGCGAGTGTTACGCATTAAATTTGCTTTACTCTCGTTTGCCGCGCCGAGCACCGCAGGTTTTGTTGGGATAAGCCCGAAGGGGCGCGGCATGGATGCCGTGCGTCGGTAGGAGGGCAAGGAAGCCCTCTCTACCGACCCCCGACAAAATCGAGGAGCGCAGGAAGCAGCGGCAATCGAGCCGCCTTTTCTTTGGATACTTTCTTTTGGCGGAGCAAAAGAAAGTATCTCGCCCTCGGGTGCGATTACCCGATTAACACATCGTCGCGATAGCGACCTCATTATGTGTTTTTTTAAGCCGCTGAATGGCTACATAACATCAGTTATAACTACAAACTTCTTTAAATGAGCTCACAACATCTATTGCTTATTATGAATACCTGCGTAGAATCAGCAAACAGATTAAACAGTTATCACATCACAACCAGACTTAAAAAGTTACTCTCGCTTTATCACTATTATTGTTTCCAGTCCTAGCTAACTATTTTCCGGTATCCATTGAGCAGCCTTACTGTTCTTCTTAGGAGTCATCATTATTATGTATAAGCATTTAGAAACCGCTAAAAATCCTGAAAATCTTAAACGCGTCATTGTTGACCCTGTTTCTCGTGTCGAAGGCCATGGCAAAGTAACTTTATTATTGGATACAGACAATAAAATACAACAAGCTCGATTACATATTGTTGAATTTCGAGGCTTTGAGCGTTTTATTCAAGGACGTCCCTATTGGGAATTACCCGTCTTAGTACAAAGATTATGCGGCATCTGTCCCGTTAGCCATCATTTAGCCGCCGCTAAAGCCATCGATCAATTAGTCGGTGTAGATCCTGAGAATCTACCTGTATCTGCCGATAAACTTAGGCGTTTATTACACTTTGGACAAGTCCTGCAATCTCACGCCCTGCACTTCTTTCATTTATCAAGCCCCGATTTATTGTTTGGCTTTGAAAGTGATATTAGCCAACGTTCAATTATGGCTGTCCTCGCTGCTTATCCTGATTTAGCCGTACAAGGCGTTAAGCTTCGTAAATATGGCCAAGAAGTCATACGCATGGTTTCAGGAAAACGTATCCATGGTACAGGCGCTATAGCGGGCGGTATGAATAAATCATTATCCAAAGCTGAGCGCGACTATTTACTAGAAGACATCGACCAAATTATCACTTGGGCAGCCGCGTCAGTCGCGCTTATTAAAAAAGTACATGAATCGAATCTACCTTATTTCGATGACTTTGCCACTATAGCCACTAATTATTTGGGCTTAACTGCAAAAGATGGAGCGCTAGAACTTTATCATGGTGGCTTACGTGCCAAGAACGCGCAAGGTGAGACCCTCATCGATCATGTTGATTATTGTCACTATAACGATTATATCCATGAAGAAGTCCGCTCATGGACTTACATGAAATTCCCTTATTTATTATCATTAGGGCAAGAGGATGGCTGGTATCGAGTCGGGCCTTTAGCCAGAGTCAATAACTGTGATTTTATTAATACACCACAGGCAGAAGCCGCACGTATTGTTTTTAAAGCTCACAGCTCTGGTGCGATGGTTCACAGCACCCTAGCCTTTCATTGGGCACGTTTGATAGAGCTATTACATTGCGCTGAAGCTATCAAAGAACTACTCTATGACTCTGACATTATGGGCTCAGATTTAGTCGCACAAGGCGAAAAACGCTATGAAGGTGTTGGCGTTATCGAAGCACCTCGCGGCACCTTATTTCATCATTATCAGGTTGATGAAAATGACATCGTCACCAAAGCCAATTTAATCGTATCGACCACTAGCAACAACAGAGCTATGAATGAATCGGTACGTCAAGTAGCGGCTGAATATTTATCGGGACGAGAACTCACCGAGCCTTTATTGAATAATCTGGAAGTTGCGATCCGCGCTTACGACCCTTGCTTATCTTGCGCCACTCATGCCATGGGCAAAATGCCCTTGCAGTTAGAGCTAATGGATGCCAGCGGTCAATTAATTGATAAGCTGGTTAAACATAGTAATGGTCAAATCGAACGACTAGCATGATTAAGCCGATATTAATCTTCGGTTACGGCAATCTGAGCCGTGGCGATGATGCGCTAGGCCCCTTATTATTGGAGCATATTGAAAGTCATTTTGATTTAAGCAATATAGAGCTATTAAACGACTTTCAGCTACAAATAGAACATGCACTGGATTTAGAACAGCGCTCCTTAGTTCTATTTGTCGATGCTTCTGTTGCCAATATTGATAGCCTTAATTTTTCACAACTAACAGCAGCCAGAGATAAAAGCTATACCACCCATGCCATGAGTCCTGCGGCAGTTATAGCGGTGTATGTTTCCATAAAAAAACAAACACCCCCGCCCTGCTTTCTATTAAGCATTAAAGCTGAAAGTATGGAGTTAGGCGAAGGCTTAAGCAGTACCGCTGAATATAATTTGCAGCAGGCTAGTTTGTTTGTAGATCGATTATTGCAACAACCTAATCTTACACACTGGCTACAACAAACTACCCAAAGTTAATTTTTTATGTAGTCGGGTTACGCTTACGAGACTGTGAAAGTATTATGACTTTAGCTTCCCCCTATGTAAAAGGGGGATCGAGGGAGACTTTATTAAGTCATAGGTTATTGATATTTAATAATAATTTTTTAATAGATCAAATATCCCCTAACCCCTCTTTGCTAAAGAGGGGAATAAAAAGAATACTTTCACAGTCTCTATCGCTAACCCAACCTACCTCACCTTTTGTCGCTAGCCACCAAATCCACCTGCAACGGCCAATCTCTATGATTAAAAACCTGCCCTTGTTCTCTAACCGTTGCACAAGCGTTAGGCGTTATTTCTGCAAGCACCCATTGCACTTCATTAAAAACACCTACTGACAAAATACCATTATCCGGAAACCCTCTATCGACTGGCGTATATATAGCGGCCGCGCCTACATTAACATCCACCGCTTCTGACCACGGCGCATTACCGACCAACGAAGCCTGTACGACATAACATTGATTTTCCAAGGCTCTAGCTTGACAGCCAATTTTGACGCGATTATAGCCGGCCACAGTATCCGTACAACTAGGCACCAAAATCAAAACACAACCCATTTCCACTTGTTTTCTGGCTAATAAAGGAAACTCACTGTCATAACAAATGTTAATAGCAATTTTCCCATACTTTGTTTCAAAGCATTTTAGCTCTTTAGCGCCTTTAATTAACCAATGCTCATTTTCAAAACGCGTCATCATTAATTTATCTTGATAATCAACCGAGCCATCCGCCATAAATAAATAAGCACGGTTATGATAAATATCGCCTTCAATCAGCACAGGAAAGCTTCCTGCTTGAATAATACAATTGTACTGTGCCGCTAAGCGTGTAAACAGCGCAATAAAATCATCATGTAATGATTGCATGGCGACTAACTGTTTACTTAAAGATGAATAAATCTCCTGAGTAAATAATGAAGCCAATTCCATACTAAAGTATTCTGGAAACAACAAAATGTTAGCCTCTTGGGCGCAAGCCTCTGCTACCCAACGCTCTATTTTTTGCTGATAAGCTGACCAATCGGCCAGAAAACTAATATCGTATTGAGCAGTTGCAATCTTAACGTTCATCATAGCCAATAGTCATTGATACACATCCAATTTTATAAAGTTTAAGGGGAATATTTCTGATGGTACTGACAGCCGAAGAAATGAAAAATCAATAACGAATCCGTTACCCTATTTCCGCTCAAAGTTACAGGCAGTTTCAGAAACAGCGAAAGTTTACTTAGAGCTAATGATATTTACAATAATAACTGTCGTTAAGCGCATTTTACTTTAGTCATTTAGACCATAGGTATCTACACAAGTAAAAAGCAGCATCATTTGGGCAGCTCATATGGCATGAGCATACATAAACTGCGAGCTCATACTGTAGGGGCGACAAGATCTTTGTTTAAACTTTGTGTAGATACTCATGCTTTAAGGGAGAAAATTTGAAGCTGTAGGCCGGAATAAGACCATGCTAGCGTAGCGCGTGGTGGCGTTTCCGGCACAGGATCTACGTATATGCCGGAAACGCTTCCCTCGCTTACGCTCGAAAAGTCTTATTCCGGCCTACAACTACAATTTCTGTTGTCCAACTACTGCAGGGATGATTACTTGTGTAGATACCTATGCATTTAGACACGCGAATCTTTGAATAATATTATTAAGTGTAAGTCGGGGTTTGTACTTTGTTTAGCTAATAGCCAAGTAAGTTTTCTTGAATGCTTCTTCGTGAAATTTTTGTTTGAATACGTTTGATCTTGCCTGTGCGAGGTGGTTTGCTGTCGAGAAACCACCCTACAATTTACTGTCTTCATTTTATAAGGGCGTATGCAATACGCCCCTACTGGACATCATCAGCATATTGTAGCCAGTAGGGTGTAATAGGCGATAGCCGTATTACACCTTAAGCAGAAAATCATAAGATATCAGTTAACGCTTCAATACCGCTGTAAGTGGTAAAACTTTTCGGACTTGAGATTGATAGTCCATTAGTTATCGAATGAATTTTTAAATCAATATGCTTTAAGTCGGAATAATCTTAGTAAATACATTAAATTTAAATTGCTGGTTGTATTTTATTTTTTTGAAGGTATGTTGTTCATTGTAATGACTAAATTGATCAATTAGTTATTATTGCTTTATAAATCAAACCTAATAATATTCAGGGAAAATAATTCATACCAATAATTAAAAAACTTCTTCAAATCAAAATAGTAACACCATCAATATGGAATAGAACTTATTAGCCAGCCTAACTGAATTAATTTTAATATTTATAAAATTCGGAGTTTTAATATGAAAAAAATTGCTCTAGTAGTATCTGCTTTACTTTTGAGTACAAACGTAGCCTTTGCATTAGATAACATTATTTTTAAAGATCATTCAAATGTTGCCCTTGACCATGCAAAAAATGCCGCCACCGCTGAAAATGCCACTGAAGTTGTTCATCATGCTGGAGCAGCACTAGAACACACTCTAACAGCATCAATAAGTGCAAAAGGTCTTATTAAGAGTCATTTAGACGAAGGAGCTAAAGAGCTTCAAAAAGCAATCGATCAGGGTAAGTTAGGAAAATATAATTCATCTATTTCGTATTCACAAGCAGCTGTAGCACATATTTCAGCGGCTAATTCAGCTCATGAAGGCAGTCATTAAAAACACATTTATTAAAGCTAATGCTATCTATGAGCATTAGAAGATTTAAAATATTATGATTTTAGCTCCCCCCTTTGTAAAAAGGGGGCTGGTGAGGATTTTTTGTGTAATACCGCCGTACCTCGAATCAATCTGTAGGGGCGAATCTGTCACCCCTAAAGCTGAAACGCTTTTTTGTTATCCTTAATTGATGTTACGCAGTCGCCATTCAGCGGTTTAAAAAAATAAATACTTTCACAGTCTCTATCGCGAGACCACCCTACAACTTACTGCCTTCATTTTATAAGGGCGTATGCAATACGCCCCTACTGGCCATCATGATGCTAGCGAAACCCATCAAACACCCACAGTTATACTCAGCACATCGCTCCATTGTCCAACTTGCTCGTCATGTAAGCGATAGATGGCTTTATATTTCCATACCGCACTGGTAGCGGGTAAGGCTTCGTTATCATTGGTATTCGGCTCAGTGTTGATCGTTAGAAAACTAAAACCAGCACCCTCACCTCGGTCTACCCAAATTTCTATGGCGGCTGCAGAACCTTTAGTCCAAGTAATAATCGGATGTCCGGCTTTAATTTGAACATTTAAGATAGGCTTCCAGTTACTGGAATCTACCACTGTACTTGTTCCGATTACACCTAAATCTAAACCGATTGCCGAAGTGTAGTTTTTATGGCTTTTAAGATGTGCGACTAAAGACGATAACCTTGGAATAATGCCAGAACTCACGACAGATGGAGTTGGCTCAATCAACATAGGCGGCACCGTCCAACCCACAATGGCGGCGCTACCATCACGCAATATATTTTTAAATTCTGTTAAATGATGAGCATAGGCTTGCATATCTGCCATGCTTTTCAAGATATAACGAAAGGCGTGTGCATCGGCTTGAAGGCTGGCCAAATCTTCTGCTGTCACTTCCAAAATGCTTGCATAATTCACCAAGATACTTGCAACATGGTCTAACAAATCAGCTTTTCCGCTATCGGTACTGGGCATAAATGCATTACTGGTCATAATAATTCCTTAGGATTAAATATTGATTGATTGATGAATGCTACACAAACTTTACAGAGGGTTTAGCGTAGCTTACTTAGTGCTATGTAAATCGTTAGTACAAAAATTCTAGCCTTAATGAACGTTATTCAATGCTGATAGAGTGTTCTTCTAAGCTTGCTGAATGCTCAGCAAGCTCGGCAAAGGCTTTTTGCGCACTGAGGAGTCCTCAGCAAAGCTGCAATGGCGCTCAGCATCGCTTGCTTAGCACTCAGCAAGACCTCAAGAGCCTTCTCAGTGATTGAAGAGCGCTTAGCAAGCCTTCAGTAGGACTTAGGTGGATTAAAAAAAGACTTAGCAAGCTTGCAAGAGCACTCAGCTAGATCAGCGTAATGCTCAGCAAGATCTGATTAGCGCTCAGTTGTGTTTGCAGAGCACTATTCAAGGATTGCCTAACATTCTATTATTGTAAAAAAAGACTATAACTACATTAAATGATGATAACTTTCAGGTTAATTCGCCAACTGTTAAGAATTGACTCAGAAAATATGCCACCTTGCTAGGTGACGGTTACTTTATAACCTTAAGAATACTAAAGATCAAACTTTATCTCATAAATACTGGGTATTTATGAGTGCTCGAATCCTTAGCCAGCATTCTAGCTATGATCATCAGATTAAGCGCTAATATTATTAAGGCAGCTATTGGAATGATTATATAAAGTGCTTTAGCTGTGGGTGGCGTTTCCGGCATAGGAACCATGCCAATGCCGGAAACGCTTTGCTCGCTTAGGCTCACAAAGTCTTATTCCGGCCTACAACCACATCATTTCCCCGTAATCCGATGCTCCATGATACTGAGCGAATTTGTCGCCCCTACAGATAAAACGCTTTTTTCCTATCCTTAAGGGTGGGCAGCATCAATTCCCTAGTTATTTTGCTCATCACGACTCTATATCCGTATTACTACTAATTGTAGGAGTGATTGTATTCAATTATTCTTTGAACCGTCGTAAGCCAATATACGTTTTTTGGCTTATGTGATTTGTAGTCAAATTGGCAATCATTGTATGAGTCGCTGTAAACTATTCGTTTTTTAAGCTTTTATAGGAATAGCCATTGGGCTATATCAAAATATGAAGATAAAAACGATTAAGCGCTTTGCTCGTATGATTAGCTTGGTGTTGTTGGCGGGATCATTGTCAGGCTGTATGTATTGGGTTAGAGCCTATCAAACTTATCTACAAATGGATGAGTTTGATCGTTATTTTTCGGTCGTAAGTGCTGATGATTTCACCTTGCAATTTAAAAAACCTATTTTATATAGCAAAGATTTTGTGTCCTTATCTCGATTATATGCCAGTGACGATAGCGTTACTCAAGACGGTCGACGTTGGCGATATTGGTTTCGTAAAATTGATGCCAATAATAATTTGATAATGCCTGAAATTAGCTTTTATTCAGATTTGAATTTTAATCACGAAGGTAAGCTAACGGCTTGGTCATTTTCATCGTTATTTTTAAAGATTGCTCCACCTAAGTTTCTTGAGGTTTCTTTACGCTCAATTGGTGGTGCAGAGATTGATAAAGAAAAACAGCAGTTACGTGCTAATAGTGAGCTCTTAACTAAGATTTCTGATCAGTTACCTAAAAAAGTCTCGGTGATTGCTCAATTAGGAGAGCCTTTGGATATTACTGATGAGGGTGAAATGGAGGTGTATCGCTATCATTTTCTACTCGATACTCACCATATTGAGAAAGGCTATGAAGACAGAGCGCTTAATGAAATTAAAATCCGCTTTGATAAAAAGACTACTGAATTAATAGGTATGAGTGGTCGATTTGCTGGATTGAAAGTCTCTATAGATTATAGAAACTTCCTTAATGCAGCCAATAAAGAGTTGTAGTGTGTTCACGATTATGGGTTTTTTATAAAAACTAAGCCCTAACTAAACAATAATTGTGACCACTGTGAATTTAATAAATTTCTATATTTAGAATTAATAATGGAAGGTGGTTATGATAAAAGTATTACTGGCTGATGATCATGAATTAGTCCGAACTGGCATTGAAGCATTACTGAATGCTTGCGATGATATCACTGTAGTGGGCGTGGCTAAATCGGGCGAAGAAGCTGTTGAAAAAGTATCGACGTTCTTGGTTGATGTCGTTTTGATGGATATTAATATGCCCGGCATGGGAGGTGTTGAAGCTTGTCGTCAAATCTTACATAACAATGCCGATTCAAAGATTATCATTATCTCCACTGATAATCATAGCCACATTCCACCGCAATTATTTAAATTAGGTGTATCTGGTTTCATTTCAAAAGATTCACCCGTTGCCGAGATGATCAAAGCTATTCGTAAAGTAGTCGCTGGAGATCATTATTTAAGTTTTGATGCTGTTTATAATTTAGCCTCTCGATGTTTGCCAGAATATTATGAGTCACCGTTTTTAAAGTTATCTCGCAGAGAAGCCGAAGTAGTCACTCTAATTCTGCAAGGTAAATCCATTAAAGAAATGTCTAATATGTTGATATTGAGTGACAAAACCGTGAACACCTATCGATATAGACTCTACGATAAGCTGAAAATAAAGAATGATGTGGAATTAACACGCTTAGCCTATAAAGTTGGATATTTTGAATCGGCCTTAATTTAGTTAATAGAGTCGTTGTAACGCCTTAAAGCTGTTAAAATCTGGCTACTTTTAATTTCATTCGAATGAGTACCATGACGACTAAACCCACTAAAGATTTAGAAACCTTTGTTAACCCAAAACCCGATCGCGATTACACCATACGCATTGATATTCCAGAGTTTACTTGTTTGTGCCCAAAAACAGGGCAACCTGATTTTGCGACCATACAAATTGAATACGTGCCTGGCGCATTGTGTGTAGAACTAAAGGGCCTTAAGCTTTACATGTGGGCATTTCGTGACCAAGGCGCTTTTCATGAAGCAGTGACTAATGAAATTCTTAATGATATCGTTGCAGCGATTGCACCTAATTTTATGCGTATACGCGCTGAATTTAATGTCCGTGGCGGCATTTACACGACCGTTGTAGTGGAGCATAAAGATAAACACTGGCAGGCTCCAGAGTTAGTTACTCTGCCTTAAGCTATCGGTCGGGTTACGCTACGCTAACCCGACCTACTTTACTTTATCACTTGCCCACTATGTGCCGATATAAACGGTGGGCAAAAAAAACCTTGCCCACCCTACTGGTCTAGATTACTAATTGATTTATTATGACTTTTAAAGATGCTTTAACGACATTACCGCAATACATTTTACCCCATCATGCTTTATCTAAAATGATGAGTAAATTAACCCATTGTGAGAATAAGGCTTGGAAAAATCTGTTCATCAAACAGATCATTAGGCATTACGGGGTTAATATGGATGAGGCTAATCAGCCTGACATTAATGCTTATAAAAGTTTTAATGATTTTTTCACCCGCGAATTAAAACCCGGTATTAGACCGTTAACGACAGAACCTAATGCCATTGCTTGCCCTGCCGATGGTGCTGTTAGCCAAGCAGGTGTTATTTCTGAGGGTGAAATATTTCAAGCTAAAGGTAAAAGCTATACTGCGCTTGACTTGTTAGGGGGGTGCGAAGAGCGAGCTAAAGCTTTTAATAATGGTGTGTTTACGACTATTTATCTGTCACCTAAAGATTATCATCGCTTGCACATGCCTTTAACAGGCACCTTGCGAGAAATGGTTCATGTTCCTGGTCGTTTATTCAGTGTTAACACTGCGACTACTCGTTCTGTGCCTAGATTATTTGCTAGAAATGAGCGTGTCGTTGCTATTTTTGATACTGAAGTCGGCCCTATGGCTTTGATCTTGGTCGGTGCTATTTTCGTATCGAGTATAGAAACCTTATGGCATGGCGTGGTAACACCTCCTAGTATCCAATCCGTGCGAAGCTGGGAATATAAAGAAAATGCCCCGACCTTAAATATCGGTGAAGAAATGGGACGCTTTAATATGGGCTCAACTATTATTGTGTTATTTGCAAACAATAAAGTGCAATGGGATAGCGAGTTTATAGCCGATAAGATAGTTAAGCTTGGAGAAATGATAGGTAAGCGTTTAGATTAGCTTGGGTTAAGAGTCTTATCAATGCCGGAAACGCTTTGCTAGCTTACGAGACTGTGAAAGTATTATGACTTTAGCTTCCCCCTTTGTAAAAGGGGGATCGAGGGGGATTTTATTAAGCCATAGGTTATTGAAATTTAATAATAATTTTTTAATAGATCAAATCTCCCCTGCCCCCTCTTTGCTAAAGAGGGGAATAAAAAGAATACTTTCACAGCCTCTTACGCTAGCAAAGTCTTATTCCGGCCTACAGGTTTTTCTGGTAGCTTATATACTGCAAATACTAACCTAATTTTACGCCCTGCATAGCATGAGCATTCAAAAACGCCTGTGTGTTCATGCGCTTTCCTCCGGGCAGTTGTATTTCTAACAGACGTAAGAGTCCATTTCCAGTGACTACGTCCATGGTTTTATGGGTACAACTGACAGTACCTGGAGTTAATGCTAATAATTGCTGATCGCTAGCTTCTATGACTTCACTACTCCAGATACGGAGTACTTTATCTTGATATAAAGTTTGTGCGACAGGCCAAGCGTTGAGGCCTCTTACTTTTAAGGCGATTTCATGAGCTGATTGCTGCCAATCTATAACAGCTTCGCTTTTGCTCAATTTTTCGGCATAAGTGACAAGATGCTCATCTTGAACTTCAGCCTGTATTCCCCCAGAGTCTATCTGTGTGAGCACCTTGGCTAAGCCTATTGCGCCTAGGGTAGCCAAGGTGTCATGTAGCATGCTGGCGGTATCGTTATTTGTGATGGTGTATTCTTCTTTATGCAACATGTCCCCAGCATCGAGCTTATGGACGATTTGCATAATAGTAACACCGGTTTTAGCATCGCCGGCCATTAAAGATCTTTGAATGGGCGCTGCTCCGCGCCAGCGTGGCAATAATGATCCATGAACATTAATACAGCCTAATTTTGGAGCTTCTAATGCTGCTTGAGTCAGAATCATGCCGTAAGCGACAACCACCATTAAATCGGCATTGAAGGAGATTAACTGCTGCAAATCTTCCTCTGTCTTAAAACTCAGCGGTTGAAATACTGGGATAGCATGACTTAAAGCGAGCGCTTTAACGGGACTAATATGGAGTTGTTGACCTCGTCCTGCGGGGCGATCAGGTTGGGTGTAGACAGCACAGATTTCATGCTCGGAATCGAGCAGCGCTTGTAAGCTGGGTACTGCAAAATCAGGAGTACCTGCAAAAATAATCTTCATGTTCAGATTGTATCCAGTTAATGAAATTTCTAAGTTGTTCTTAATTCGCCACTATTTGAATGTCGAATACATGACTGAAATTCTAACTGAATTCATATAAACTTCAAATCGTTAAGGCAAAAACATGCCACAGGAATCATTATGACTAAGAAAATATTGTTTGGATTAATGGTTGCTTTGAGCATCAGTTCAAAGCTTTACGCTGATGAAATACCCTTAAATCCTAATCATCCTGATCAGTATACGGTAGTAAAAAATGATACTTTGTGGGGAATCTCGGAGAAGTTTTTAAAGCATCCTTGGCAATGGCCAGAAATTTGGAAAAGTAATGATAAAATTAAATCGCCTAACTTAATTTATCCAGGTGATACACTTTATTTAACGATGGTCAATGGGGTACCCAAAATTAGTTTGTTAGAAAAAAAGCTCAGTGATCAAGGCTTGAAGCGATCAACCTGTATTCTTGAAGACAATGATCTTAAAAAAGGACGGTCTGATTTTTCTGTTTCAAAACAAGGAAAGTTAATACCCTGTATTCGTGAAACTTCGCTTAAACAGGCTATTGATTTAATACCTTATGAGATGATTGCGGCATTTTTAAATAACTCCAAAGTAGTCTCTGAGAATAAACTCACGAATGTTGCTTATGTCGTCGATATTGCCTCAGAACATCTAATTGCTGGCGTTGGTGATAAACTTTACGTTAATGGCTTAACTCAGCCAGAAAATCAAGCTTATAGTATCTATCGCAAGGGTGAACCTTTTATAAGCCCAGATAGCCCTGATGTATTGGGTTATGATCTTCAATATATTGCCAACGTTACTTTGCAAAATTTTGCTAATCCGTCCACCTTAATCATTACTGAATCGAACAGTGAGGTTCTTCATGGTGACTGGGTTATGCCAAAAACGGATGAAGAATTTACTTTAAATTATTTCCCTAAACCGCCGCAAATAACTATCAACGCCAATATTATCCGTATTTTCGGAGGCACTTCACAAATAGGGCCCTTAGGTGTGGTTGCTATTGATAAGGGCATTGAAGACGGCTTATCTGAAGGACATGTTTTAACGATTGAGGAAAATGGTCAGCGCATAAAAGATCCTTATCAGCTTAATAACAACGAAATGATTAAGCTTCCCGATGAAAAAATCGGAACCTTAATGGTTTTTCGTACTTTTGAACGCGTGAGTTATGCTTTAATAATGAGCTCAACTCAAGACATACATTTATTGGATAAGGTTAGGACGCCTTGAATATCGCTACAGACTCATTTTATGAAAAATTAAAATACTGGTTAGTGTTATCTCGTGTACCAGGCGTAGGCACTCGAACCTTTCTTCATTTGCTGGAACAGCATAGTCCTGAGCAGTTATATTCTGAATCAACAGCCGCATTGTCGGCTTTAGGCTTAAAAAGTGCTATCATCCAAGCCATTAAAAATCCAGATTGGACAACTATTGATTATGATCTTGAATGGCTAGCGCAAGAAAATAATGGCGTTATCACTTTTAATGACGTTCATTATCCTAGTCAATTAAAGGAAATTTCTGATCCGCCACCGTTATTATTTACACGCGGCAATCCTGAATTACTGGCATTGCCACAAATTGCTATTGTAGGTAGTCGAAATCCTTCATCGGTAGGCATAGAAACAGCATTCAGTTTTGCAAAAGAACTTTCTCAATACGGCTTTGTTATTACCAGTGGCCTGGCTTTAGGTATCGATGGTGCCAGTCATCGTGGTGCATTGGCCGCCCAGGGTTATACTATTGCTGTTGCTGGAACAGGGTTAGATCGGGTTTATCCTGCTAGACATAAAGAATTGGCGATTGAAATAATTAAAACGGGGCTAATGGTTTCCGAATTTCCACCAGGCACGACTGCGAAATCTAATCACTTTCCTAGACGTAATCGTATTATCAGTGGGTTATGTCAAGGTTTACTAGTGGTTGAAGCGGCTATACAAAGTGGTTCATTAATTACCGCTAAAATGGCTTTAGATCAAAATCGTGAAGTATTTGCGATACCCGGCTCTATTCATAACCCTTTAGCAAGAGGATGTAATGCATTGATCCGCGAAGGGGCAAAACTTGTTGAAACAACGCAAGATATTCTTGAAGAATTAAATGTTGTTTATCAAGAAGATAATGAAATTCAGCCTTCTGACATGCAATCAAAACTTGACCTAGAGCAGCAAACATTATTGAATCGTGTCATGTTTAGCCCAACTTCGATTGATTTTTTGGTTGAAAATAGTGATTTATCTATTGAATCTATCTCTTCAATGCTGCTGATTTTAGAGTTGCAAGGTTACCTAGAAGCAATCGCAGGCGGTTGCTATATGAGAATAAAATAAATTAAGCAGTAAGCCTATTATGAAAGAAAATATTTTTGATGTTTTGATGTATTTGTTTGAGAACTATATGGAAGAGGAAATAGAAATGTTTCCAGATAGTGATGTCATTAGAACAGAGTTGCTGGAAGCAGGTTTTGAATCTCGTGAAGTTAATAAAGCCTTTGATTGGCTAGATTCACTCAGCTTGCAACAAGCGGTTAATTCAAGTGTTACCGCTACATTTCGTATTTTCTGCGCTCAGGAAATTGCAAAACTGGATCTTGAATGCCGTAATCTTATTCTTTTTTTAGAGCAAAATGGCATATTAAATTCAGTTAATCGAGAAATTGTAATCGATCGAGCTATGGCTTTAGAAGATGAAGAAATTTCGATGGAAAAACTAAAATGGATAGTGTTAATGATTTTATTAAGTCAACCTGACGAAGAAATTGCTTTTTCTAGAATGGAAGATTTTGTCTACGACCTAATCCCTAACTATTTACATTAAATATTAAACAACAGACTAAAGGCAAAAGGCAAAAGGCTAAAGGCAAAAAAGAATGTACAATTTACCTTTAGCCCTTCGCTTTTCGTCTTTAGCCCTTCGCCTTTCGCCTTTCGCCTATAACTTTAAGCCTTTTAAATAAATGAGTAAAAATCTCGTCATTGTAGAATCGCCTGCAAAAGCCAAAACTATTGAGAAATACTTGGGTAAAGATTTTCAGGTATTAGCCTCTTATGGACATGTCCGCGATCTTATTCCTAAAGAAGGCGCCGTAGATCCCAGTAATGATTTTGCAATGAAATACGAAATCATTGAGCGCAATCAACGTCATGTTCAGGCAATTAGTAAAGCACTCAAGGCCGCAGACAACTTATATCTAGCGACCGACCCTGATAGAGAGGGTGAGGCGATTTCTTGGCATCTTTATGAGTTATTAAAAGAAAAGAAAATACTTAAAGATAAGCCCGTCTATCGCGTGGTTTTTCATGAGATTACTAAAAAAGCCGTGACTGAAGCGATTGCTAATCCAGCTCAATTAGCCATTAATTTAATCAATGCTCAACAAGCACGACGCGCCTTAGATTATTTAGTGGGCTTTAAGTTATCGCCTTTATTATGGAAAAAAATTCGTAGAGGCTTATCAGCCGGTCGCGTACAAAGCCCTGCTTTACGCATGATCGTTGAGCGAGAACTAGAAATAGAAGCCTTTAAAACTCGCGAATATTGGACTATTGATGCCGCACTCACCGCACACGATCAAAATTTTAAAGCCAAACTCACTCAGTTTGATAATGAAAAAATAACACAATTTAGCATTACTGATGAAGCAGTCGCAGAAAAAACTAAACAAGCTTTACTGACTGCTGCAGATGGGCACTTGCTAGTTTCTAAGCTTGAAAAGAAACAACAAAAACGTAATCCAGCACCGCCTTTTATAACCTCTACTCTGCAACAAGAAGCCTCTCGTAAATTAGGTTTTACCACCAAACGTACCATGATAGTTGCTCAGCAACTCTATGAAGGTATTGATATTGGCGGTGAAACAGAGGGTCTGATTACTTATATGCGTACCGATTCGGTTAACTTATCAATTGAAGCGGTTGAAGATGTGCGCGCCTTGATTGCCGAAAAATATGGTGCTGAAAATGTGCCTAAAGAGCCTAGGCTTTTTAAAACCAAATCAAAAAATGCCCAAGAAGCCCATGAGGCGATACGCCCCACTTATCCTAGATACTTACCTAGTCAGATAAAAGATCACTTGAGTGCTGAACAGTACAAACTTTATGATTTAATCTGGAAGCGTACTATAGCCTGCCAAATGATTCATGCAACCCTGAATATGGTTGCAGTTGACTTAAGCTGTGGCGATGGCAAACATGTGTTTAGAGCAACAGGCTCTACCATTGCCATGCCTGGGTTTATGGCGGTTTACTTAGAAGGAAAAGATGACAGCAAGGAAAGCGACGATAAGGAAAGCTTTTTACCGCCCTTAGAAGAAGGTCGCCCAATTCCTCTTATTGACATTATTGCCGGCCAACACTTCACTGACCCCCC